>OWIP01000750.1_pt1 | contig 22939 bp, 19 predicted proteins | sample 1732581 | NCBI WGS metagenome assembly OWIP01 (sample SAMN05065731, study PRJEB22554) | human gut metagenome | biome: ENVO:2100002; feature: ENVO:00000062; material: ENVO:00002003 | host: Homo sapiens | place: USA
ATCGAAGAAAAATCTTTCACAAAGTTATGGGCGCTGGATTGTTGGTTTTCACGAACCAATGACCAGCGCCTTTTTTGCGCTCAAAAAGGGCGCTGAGAATGGAGGTGTATTGTATGATAGCAAAATGGCGGCATCCCATTGATACAATGAGATGCCGCCATCTTTAACAGCCTGACTCGGAATTCAGAGCCGGGCTGCTTGCTTATTCAGAAAAAATCAACGCTCCAAAGTACTTCGGAAGATGGAAATCGGGCCGTTCCGCGTCCACGCGGTTCCACGCAAGATAATGCTCCTGCACGGTCAGATCGCCGCATTTGTAGAAATTGCCCCGGATTGTTCCGGACGGAGCAAAATCCGGGAAGAACAGCCGCAGCAGCTGAAAAGGAAGCTCATACGTCACATCCCAGCCACTGGGCGTTCTTTCGCTGGCTGCATGCAAGGTCTTTGCGCCGTCCGGAAGCAGGATCCGCATCAGATCCTCTCTTCCGGTCCCAAATCCGAAATAGATGCACAGGCTGGGGTTCAGCTCAATGTTGATATATCGCGCATCCTGCTCTGCGGCGCTGAAGAAAAACTCCAGGCAGCTGTCCTGACACGGCTGGTCAAGCATGCCGGTATTTTCTGCGCGGATCGTTGGTTCCTCCGCGTGAAGGCGCACATACAACCGGCTGTCATCGTACGCAAGCTGCGCGTAGGCGCTGATCTGCTCACAGGGTAGCCACAGTTTCTGGTCGATCGGCGCTTTTTCGATCTTATTCCAGTCCGGTTTCCCGGTGATTTTTTGAATCTGATATTGTCTGGTCATCTTTTTCCTCTTTTTCCTTTCTTCGTTTTCCGTGTCAATGCTTCGAGAAGATTGCCTCAAGCGTCTGCAAGACGGCTGCCTTTCGGACATCCTCGTATTTGCAGTCAAATAACTGGAGATTCAGCGCTCCAGTGCTGGTCAGGATGTGAAATTTCTCCGCGAGTACACCATTTCTACTCACGCCCCTGCGGGAGGGGCGACCGGAGCCACTCGTCGTCTGCCCGTTCTTTGTTGCCGTATTTCTACTCACGCCCCTGCGGGAGGGGCGACACAATCTCGTCGCCGCGATCAACGAAGCGGCGAAATTTCTACTCACGCCCCTGCGGGAGGGGCGACGTAGATCGCCCGGATTCTCTCCCGGCGCTCTTCCGATTTCTACTCACGCCCCTGCGGGAGGGGCGACTAGCCGTAGCAGATGTTGTCATCGTAGTCCCCGATATTTCTACTCACGCCCCTGCGGGAGGGGCGACTCATAACATCCTTGATCCTGAGGTACTTGCAAAAGGAATTTCTACTCACGCCCCTGCGGGAGGGGCGACGGAATAAAAAGATCAGGCATATAAAATCACGTCTTATTTCTACTCACGCCCCTGCTGGAGGGGCGACTCTCAAACATTTTTTACCAGTCAAAAAAGTGTTATATTTCTACTCACGCCCCTGCGGGAGGGGCGACTTGGCACACAGAGCCAGAAAGCGCAAGACGCGATTATTTCTACTCACGCCCCTGCGGGAGGGGCGACTTCCTCCGTCGCTTCCGGCAGCGGCATCCAGTGGGTATTTCTACTCACGCCCCTGCGGGAGGGGCGACGCGCGTGGAACAATATACGGCGGAAAAATTGTTCATTTCTACTCACGCCCCTGCGGGAGGGGCGACGCGCTTGATCGCGTCCTCAAATCCGATTTGATTCTTATTTCTACTCACGCCCCTGCGGGAGGGGCGACCAGGCAGCAGCCTCTCGGCACGCTCACCTGTGCGATTTCTACTCACGCCCCTGCGGGAGGGGCGACTCTATCGCATCCTGGAGCTTTACGGATGCACGAAATTTCTACTCACGCCCCTGCGGGAGGGGCGACGGGGACAGTGAGTTTTTACTTGCGGTAGCCGGGAAAATTTCTACTCACGCCCCTGCGGGAGGGGCGACTCCGTCTGCGTGGCCACTGTGACAACGCCTAAATTATTTCTACTCACGCCCCTGCGGGAGGGGCGACAGAGAATGTATCAGGCAATGCCAAGCAATCAGGTCATTTCTACTCACGCCCCTGCGGGAGGGGCGACTATGAGTGCAAGGTGTCTGACGAGAAGATTGAAATTTCTACTCACGCCCCTGCGGGAGGGGCGACCTTCCAGGAGACCAACGTGCAATACATCGACAGCCTATTTCTACTCACGCCCCTGCGGGAGGGGCGACAAGTACGCCCTGGTGACGCACAGTCATGTGATCGCGATTTCTACTCACGCCCCTGCGGGAGGGGCGACGACGGTGACGCCGTTCTGGCTGCGGTGGCTGTCTCTATTTCTACTCACGCCCCTGCGGGAGGGGCGACCCCTCGCTGGCGAACAGTTTCGCGCGGCAAAGTATTTCTACTCACGCCCCTGCGGGAGGGGCGACGTATTCGCAACTGGAATAAAGCGGCACCATCAGCTATTTCTACTCACGCCCCTGCGGGAGGGGCGACTATGCGGGGGCCACGCTTCTGGAGGACATCACGCTATTTCTACTCACGCCCCTGCGGGAGGGGCGACCCGACAGCGCGGGAAACAGCGCGACGCGCGTCGTATTTCTACTCACGCCCCTGCGGGAGGGGCGACCGAAGCGCCGCCTGATCCAGACGAACAGCTTCAAGATTTCTACTCACGCCCCTGCGGGAGGGGCGACCCGGAGATCGTCGGTGCGGAGTTTGTGCGTTTGAAGGTATTTCTACTCACGCCCCTGCGGGAGGGGCGACCCTCGCAAGGCGGTCTTGTAGCCCGCCTCGATCGCTATTTCTACTCACGCCCCTGCGGGAGGGGCGACCGTAAGCTGCCCGCGCTTGTTTTCGCCCTTGTGGATTTCTACTCACGCCCCTGCGGGAGGGGCGACCCGGCTTCGTCGGGATGGAAGCATAGGGCACGAACAGATTTCTACTCACGCCCCTGCGGGAGGGGCGACGATTATCAGGTTAGATTTGTCGGTGATGATTATTTAATTTCTACTCACGCCCCTGCGGGAGGGGCGACGGTCCTCTTGTAGTGTGAAATGTCTTGATAACATATTTCTACTCACGCCCCTGCGGGAGGGGCGACAAAATCTGTCTCGCATAACCATTTGAAGGGGAACAATTTCTACTCACGCCCCTGCGGGAGGGGCGACATGATTATTGGAGGAATAGAAGAAAATGATGTACAATTTCTACTCACGCCCCTGCGGGAGGGGCGACACGCTCCGGAATTGTCACAGACGGCAGCAGCAGGATTTCTACTCACGCCCCTGCGGGAGGGGCGACATGGAGATCGTCATGTTCTGCGCGAAGCACTGCCTATTTCTACTCACGCCCCTGCGGGAGGGGCGACCGTTATTAACCGCCTCATTCACGTTTAACCTATCATTTCTACTCACGCCCCTGCGGGAGGGGCGACGAACAAGAACCATTAGAAGAAACAGAACGAGAACATTTCTACTCACGCCCCTGCGGGAGGGGCGACGTCTCTTTCTACTGGTTCTGGTTCTTCTGCTTGATTTCTACTCACGCCCCTGCGGGAGGGGCGACCCCGGTGATTCCACGGTTGTTGGCGAAGTAGCTGAATTTCTACTCACGCCCCTGCGGGAGGGGCGACCGATTATAATTTTCATAAGGATCATAGGGAAGCGATTTCTACTCACGCCCCTGCGGGAGGGGCGACCTGTTTCTTCTAATGGTTCTTGTTCACTTCCCTATATTTCTACTCACGCCCCTGCGGGAGGGGCGACAGCAATTTTCCACAAGTCCGTCATGAGGTTTTGCGGCAAATTGCCGAAAGATGATACAGTTTTATGTCTGGCTTCCTTTGGTTTTCCAAGAAGAGATCCAAAAGCTGTATATCTTGCATGGATTTCATGCGCCAACCTGCCGCAAAAATGTGTACGGCAGGGGTTGGCGTTAAAAGATCAAGGCACTTCCTGCTTCCACGAGGGGCTTGCGTCCCATACTTTCGATCCGGTTCTCGTATGAATTGCCGAGTCGATAAAAGCGGACAGAATCCTGCTCCATATCGATAGCTTTTCCCAGTTCCTGTTTCAGCACGACCAGCTGTGCAGCGTCCACGAGCACCTCAAACACGGAGTTTTGAACACGCATCCCGTGCCGTTCACAGATCTTTGCTACTTTCCGCAAGCGCTTTTGCCCGGCAGAATCCGATGTGTCCACATCATAGGTTACGACCAGCATCATATGTCATGACCTCCACACAAACGGCGGGTATCGATCCAGATCCCCGCGCAGCACACGGGCAAACAGCATAGACTGTACGTATGGGATTATCCCAATGGGAACTTTCTCCTTCAAAAACGGGTGCTGAATGGACTCGCGCTTTCTGGCCCGCCACTGTTCAAGAACCTTTCGCCGCCCTTTCTCGCTGAGGTATACCGCTTCAAAGTCTGTCGTAAAATCCTGCGTCTGAAACTGATCCCTGTTGAACATGGAAATGACCAGCCGGTCGCACAGGGGCGCACGCAGCTCCTCCATGATGTCCAGCGCAAAGGATAGCCGCCCCGGGCGAAGGGTGTGCAGATACCCGGCGGCAGGGTCCAGCCCCACAGCTTCCATCGAAGATCGAACGTCATGTGCCAACAGCGTATAGACAAAAGACAGCACCGCATTGACTTCGTTCAGCGGCGGACGCCGACTTCTCGTCTCAAAGCGGTATCCCTTCGGACTGGAGAGCAGATCGTCAAAGCGAGAGAAGTAGACAGACGCAGCGGCGCCCTCGATTCCGCGCATGGAATCAATGTCCGTACAGTCATCCAGACGATTTGCGATTGCGGTCAAATCAGCTGCCGCCGCAGCAACGCCGCTCTTTTCTGCTTCATCAGAGGCAGTACGGGCATACCGCACCAACACAGATCTGCTGTTTCGCAGCTTACAGAACAGCAGATCCTTGACAAACCGGTTTGCAAAGGCTGTATCTGCCAGTGTTTCATACTGGCGCTTTCTTAACAGCACATTTCCGCTGACCGGGCCGCATAGCCGCCCCAGAAAAAAGCCGTTCTCGCTGAGAAATGTAATCGTCACGTCGTTTTTGGAGCAAAATGAGAGCAACGCAGTTGAGAGTGTGTTCTTTCCGAACAGAACGATGGAGTTCACCTGTGTGATTGGAACAGTGGCCTTTTCTGCACCGCCGATGGAGATGCAGATATTCCCGTTCCGCTCAAACAGATAGCTTTCAGGCGTTGTAATATAGAGCGTCTCCAGCAGCTTTTTCATGGGACATCCTCCTCGTGCATGGCCTCTTTGCGCAGCTGCATACAGTAGCCGGACGCGGATCGCTGCACGCTGGGAAGGCAGTGCTCCCGCAGGGAGCACGCCTTGCATTTCGCCCCGTATTCCGCCGGCGGGATCGAAAAGCTTCGGCGAAACGCCTCGATTCTTTCGATTGTTTCCTTTACAAGACTGCGGAGCTCCGCTGTAAAAGAGACCGGATAGCGGCGGTGCGATGTGATGTAGTAGATGGCGCCCTCCGGGATCTGTGTCTGGAACATTTCTTCCAGACACATGGCCTGCGCGCACAGCTGAACCTCATATTCCTGTTCTGCGCGGAGTTTTCCGTGCTTGTACTCAACCGGATACAGCCTGACCGGGAAATCCAGCGCAGGGATCATGCAGCCCTGGGCGGATGCTTCCGCTTCTATGCAGTCGCATTTCCCGGAAACTCCCATAGCTTTGGAGAATACAGGGAACTCATACAGCTTTGCTGAATCGCCCCGGCGTTCTATCCGCTGCGTGTGGACCTGCTCATGCTCAGAACGTCCTTTTGCAGTATCCGCACTTTCCGCCCAGACCTGCTCATTGGTCAGCAGTGCAGCCCGACGCAGGCAGAACCCTGCGTGAGACAGTCGGGAAAGAGGAATCGGCTCCCACTCATCCATGGCAGAACCAGTCTTCGTCTGCGGGAAGCGCGTCCCAGACTACCGGCTCAAAGGCGCTTGGCTTGAACCCGATCTGCACGCCCTTGGGAACCCTGTCCAGAGAGACAAGCGCGTCATAATCCCGATAGCTTCTGGGATAGGAAACGGAAGCTTTTTTCGTGACCTTGACCAGATCAAAGAGCTTGTGGGCCGGGGCGCAGCCCAGTTTGGCCTGACGGATTCTCTGCGCCGCGTCGGTATCCGTGCCAACGTGCCTGAAAATAATCAGCGGAGAAACGACGGCCATTTCGCCCTTGCTGGCGGAGTGGTCATGCTCGTACATATTCAGAATGGCTTCAAACAGGACATTCAAATCTTCGTCATCAAACCCGGTCTCTTCAGCCAGGTTGGCGCTGACGAAGCCGCGAACCTCGTACAGGCCGAAGGGGATGATCTGCTTGCGGCCCATTGTGCGAAGCTTGTCCTCCGGCTGCTCCTGCTCCCATGCCGCGTAATCCTCTACTGTAGCGCCATCCTTTACCTTGTCGGCGACCGCCATACGGGTGATGGAAATGTCCAGCGGAAGAACGGCGTCCAGACTTTTTCCGTAGGTGATCTGCACCGGCCCGCGCACCTGCCCCGCGTTGGGGCCTGTGGACATGACTGCGCCGAAGGTACGTACATCGTAGAACAGCTCACAGGCCTTTTTTCTGCCCGCGTAAACGGCTTCCTTTGCCTTTGCGCAGTCTTCAACACCGGCTGCCCGCTTGGCCTCCGCGATATGGCGGTTGATGTTGGTCGCCTGCTGGATGATGATGTTCATACCGGGCTCGCCCTGATGGGCCAGCTCCACGTAATTTCGAATGCGGCGCTTGGTTGCAGCGTCGGTGATGAAGCCCTGCATGGTCTGCGGATCGAGCCGGGGCATATTGCCCATGTCCGGGTCTCCGTTCGGGTTACAATTTGTGCACGCAACGTAATACATGAACTCATATCGGTTCTGAATTGCCATAAGATACTCCTCCTCTTATTCTTCTGCCGCGCCGGTCTTTTCTCTGGCGGCGGCGACGTTTCTGTTTCTCTCCTGATTGAGCTTCGCGCCCATCTGATAGTAGCCCAGCGCAAAATAGGACTGCTGTTCCAGATTCAGCGTAGCAGGAATGGACGTCCCCAGCGCGACGGAAATCTCCTGCAGCTTCTCGCGGTATTTATCGGCGAGCCACCCGTTTTCGATCTTTTCCAGATGGTGATTTGAGCGGCTGCTGAGCTGGCCGATGACCAGCGCGGGCATCTGAATGGCGGAGGCGTAGTACCGCTCCACAATGCCGGTATTAACGTCCGGCATGGCCGTCCTCTGGATCGCCGCATATACGGCCATCAATCCGCCGCAGTGATATGCGGCATTGCGAAGATGCAGATTGTATGCTTCCAAAATTGTTCCCTCCTGATGATGGATTCGATTTTTCCGGAGCAGCCAGACCTTCAGCCATTGGCAGGCCAGACTGTTGGGCAGGGTGCTTCGCGTGTCGCTGTCGTCGTTCGACAGCAGCTCCGAGCGAATATAGGCCAGCGCCTTTGCCGCGACGGCATCCGGCAGGCATCCGCCTGACAAAATCGCCTGCACGACCGCCGGGGTGATCCCGGCCAGCTCCTTTGACAGCCGCTCAAAGGGTCGGCTGTCGGTTTTCTGGAATTTTAAAAGACGAAGCAGACGAGCAGCCAGCTTCACAGGCCTGATGTTTCCGGTACCGCCCTGATTGGTCAGTGCCAGATCGGCATACCATTGTCCCAGATTGCGGCGAAGATCCGGATAGCTGCCTCTGTCATATCTGCGGATCATAACGCGGCTGTTTGCGCCGGACAGCAGCAGAATATAGTAGGATACGTTGTCCAAATCGGGAACAGGCTGCCCGGAATAGACGCTTTCCGGAATTTGATTCGCCTGATTTCGCGCTGTCAGCTCGTTGACGGCGGCTTCCGGTTCTGCTTCCTCGTCCGTTTCATCCTCCGGCAGATCATAACCAAAGTCCACAGTATAAAGCGGATCATCCTCCTGTGGAATCTCGCGGTCAAACCAGTGGACAAATTTCATTCCTGCAAGGATCGGCGCATCCTTCAAAAGATCATCCAGCGCAGCCTTCACGACACTGAAAGCCTCTTCCGAAACAGGTGCGTTCGCCGCTTTTTTCTGGTTATAGGAGCAGAATGCCGTCTTGTCAAAGCAAATCAGCGCATCCCCGCTCGCGTGCCCTCCGACGACTCGCAGGCCCTGTATCGGCGTGGTCGTCGTCATGGGAACCGTCGGTTCGCCGGTGATCAGGCACAGGGCGGATGGGCGTTCGTCCGCCGCAGAAAACTGCTTTCGGTAGGACTTCCACCATGTACGAAGTTTTTCCGATTGCAGGATAGACTGCCCGTTGACCCGAAATGAGATCCGATCTCCCGGCTTGATTTTGGCCCGATCCAGCTCTGCGCGAACGGCCGCCGCAAGTTCAGGCGTTTCCAGTGCACGGACGCAGACCTTCAGCAGCGGTTCTTCCTCTGCCGCGCTGCGGAGTGCCTCCAAAAAGAATGTGCTTTTGCTTCCGGGCTCCTCGGGAATGACGACGGAGCGCTTCTCTGCAAGAACATTGCTCTTATCCTTGCCGTTGGCCAGACTGCCGATATCCGGGCATGGAACAGGCTCATTTCCACCCAGATAGACGCTGACATGGTCATCGCTTTCAGAGAGGGAAATATATGCCTTCATGGTTTTCCCCGCGAATCCCGGCGGCAAAGCCAGCTGGCGGCGTACTCCGTAGTCATATAGTGCTTTCAGCATAGGCCTTCCCCCTTCAGAACCTCCGGACTGTCATAGGGCGGGATCAGAATCGCGCCGTTCTCCATGACCGCGTGGAACAGGGACATTTTGATCTTCGTCTTTTTCGTGACCTCCACATCATCCGGCGCAAACAGGTCGTAGACCATCAGCCCTGCGTCCATCGACTGCTGGATAGGCGAACGCGTCCCGTCGCTCTCCTCAAAATAGCAGACAAACTCGCGCATTCCAAGCTCCGGCTGGTGGAAACATTTTCCCGTTCGGATGCGCCGCAGCGCCTGCTCATACAGTTGGAGCTCTTTTCCCGCAAAAGCCGGGCGGGGAATGATCGACGCCGCGATCCGGTAGCGGACGTCCTGCAGCGCCGTCGTCTGCCGCTGCGTTCGCTCCTCCTCGGTGGAGATCGGCTCCGAACCGACGGTACATTTGACCTCGTTGCGCTTGAAGCTGATATAGCGGATGGGGTTCAATACCTCAATGCGGTTGATCTGCCAGCGGAACTCCTTCGGTTTCATGTAAATCGCAGAAAAAATCCCTCTGGCGGCGGATGGGGTTGGAAAGGGGTAGGTCAGCCGTTCTACTTTTGCATAAGGGGCAGAGAAACAGGCGAAATCTCCCCAGACCTCGATCGTGATTTCTTTCAAATACGCTTCACCTCCGTAATTTGTTCGTCCTGATTCGGACTGTGAACAGGACGTCCATAGCACGTGTCTGTTAGAAGAATGAAATATCTGACAAAATAAGTATGAAATATAACGGGTAATTTGTCAAGTATCCACGAAAAATAGAATAGCACACCAGCTGTCCAATAATCCGGACAACCAGTGTGCTTTTTTTCAAAATATAGAATCAAATCGCTCTTCCTGCGGAAAATGCAGGCCCAGCTGCTCCGAATACAGGTCCTCATACTGCGGGCACAGCAGATAGACATTGCTGCCTGCGGCCTGTTCGGCAGACTGTTCTCTGCCACGGCGGGCAAACGGAATCTGCTCGGCATACAGGGCCAGATTTCTTGCAAAACAGGTCAGGGTGATCGGCGCTGCCTGCTTCAGAAGCACACCGGTGACACCCTGTTCGCGCAGCTGCTTCGCGATCTGTTCATACAGCTTCCGCTCTGCGGCGTAGGGAACAATGACCTGTGCACCGGCGCTGGCGATCAGCTTGTATTGCGCCGCCGTTTCTGCAAAGGCCCGTGCGTCGATTGCCTTCGTCAGCTCCGGTTTATCGACCGTGCCGTCAAACAGCCGCCGGTAGTATTCCCGGATGTTCTCCGGGTCATGGATGGAAAACGGCGGATTCATTTCCTGTACTGTGACCGCAGCATTGTTGTACCAGTCGTCAGGATACGGTATACGGCTGTCCTCCGGGCGAAATACGATCACTTGCCCCATAGAACCGCAGCCGTTCCGGTTGCAGCGTCCGGCAGCCTGAATGATGGAATCCAGTGGAGCCAGCGCGCGATACAGCGTTTCAAAGTCAAGGTCTACCCCAGCCTCGATGCACTGGGTCGCCACGACCCGGCAGGGCAGCTTCTGCCTTAGCCGCTGACGGATACGCTCGATCTGCCGGCTCCGGTGCGCGGGGCACAGGTCCGTGGTAAGAAAGAAAACCGTGTCTTCGGGGCAAAGCCGTGACAGTACGTCAGCGATCTGCCGGGCGTGACGGCGCAGATTGACGATGGCGCAGACCCGCGCACAGCCCGCCATTTCCTCCGCAATGGCTTCGAGGGGCGTTTCATTCCCGATCCGCCATTCCACATTCACCCGCTTCAGAGCCTCGAACAATTTTCTGTGCTCCGGAAGGATCTCACAGGGCGTCCAATTCAGATCCTTTCGCGCGGCAAAATCCGGCTGCGTCGCTGTGGAGAATACCATGGTCGTGTGATAGCGGCTGCACAGCGCATTCACTGCGCGAAGCGTGGCGGAGGTCAGACTGGCGGGCAGGCTCTGGGCCTCGTCAAATACCACAACGCTGCCTGCAATGTTGTGGAGCTTTCGGCAGACGGTCGGGCGGTCTGAAAACAGAGCTTCAAAAAAACGGACAGACGTGGTGATGATGACCGGAGCGCTCCATCTGGCGGCCAGCTCCCGGGCCTCCTCCGGTAAATCACTTTGGCTATGGTCGACCAGCACGTTTGGAATGATTTTAGCATACGTATCTGCATTCTGTTCCGCCAACGTCAAAAACGGGAGGACAATAATGATCCGCTTTTTCCCATGCTTCAGGCAGTGCCGCAGCGCAAAGTGCAGCAGCGCCAGCGTTTTTCCGGTTCCGGTAGGCGCCGTCAGCGTATATAATCCCTCCGGCTTATCACCCATCTTCCCACACTGTTCAAAGACCTGATCCCGGTACTGATTCAGGGTTTTGTCCGCAGTGGAGGCTTGCCGGATGCTGCCGCAATAGGCGTACAGTGTTTCCAGAAGCGCCTGCGGGTCAAAATAGCAGTCCTCCGCACGATCAAGGTATGTACTGTCGTCATTCATTGCAGAGGCCGTGTAGTCTGCATCCACCAGACAAGAAAACAGCAATCTGGTATACAGCATGGATTCCAGTTCATCGGCAGGAGGTATCGGAAGCTTTGGCAGTCTGAAATCAGGAAAATCCTTTTGAAACGCGGCGTTTGCCTCTTTCAGCTGCGCTGCGTTTTCAATCGAGGGCGTTTTTCCGGCGTTTCCGTGGGCTTGCTTACGATCATCTGCAATCGCGTGCAGCTCCGCCTTTATCATATCGTAGGCCACAAGACCGGCATGGTGTCCATTGACCGCCTCTATCACAGGACGGCTGCCGGGTCTCCCCCTATAGCAGCATTCCAGGAAGCAGGCCCCGCTTATCGCATGGTCAACGCCTGTTTGTTTGCCTTTCCACACATCCTGAAACGCCTTGGTATACTTTCCAAAATCATGTACCAGCCCTTCCAGTCCTGCGGCATCTGCAAGGCCAAGCGCCTCCCCGTACTCCCGCGCAAGCGCAGCGACCTTTTGTAAATGCTCCTTCACAGTTTCCTGATGCCCCTGCAGATTTTCGGATTTCGCATAGTATTCCATAGCTGCCTCCCCGGTTACCGGTTTTATCCATTCCATTATACCAAGCGCACGCACCCATGCCAACAGTTATTACGGAAAACGGAACAATTGCCTTCGCCGTGCAGGCGTGGTTGGCCGTTTGGATAGAACAGTATCTTTGCGCCAATGGCAACGGGTACTGAGCGCAATGTGGAGCTCCCGGCTGCGTGCGTTCAAAGTGGTCCCTTGTTCATATCGGCGGACGACTTCCTTTTTAAAGGAAGGGATGTATTCTTTTGGCATGATTGTACTTCCATTATACCCAATCCGCAAATAGTTTCAAGTAAAACACGTTATTCGGATAACACTGCGGATTTTCCGCTCCAGCGACGCACGACGAAGCAAGAGGTGAAGAAACGGGAATCTGAAAGAAGCGTTCTGTTTCTCCATCCTCGCCAGACGTCCTTCCGCCAGAACCGCCCTTTCCATATCACGCGCTTTCCCGCATCCAAACGGACGTCTCCATATGTAAGGCAAGCGAGCGTACTTGCTGATTACAAGAGCAATCACGATCAAATGCTGATCTTTTTCCGCAAGCAGTATGGGCGGTATCGGAATTTCCCCGTCCGGTGCATGATTTCTTACGATTTTCTGAAAATATACAGTTTGTTGATAAATTTTGCCGCAGATGTGATATGATATCAGCAACTACTTGGAGGAGGACGGCATTTGTGGCAGCGTCATTCCTGAAACGAAAACCAAAGGAGCCGGACGGGCCGCAGCGGCAGGAGATCCCCGTTTTGGAGGCGGACGCCGAGACGGGCTTAAGCGCCGCGCAGGCGCAGGAGCGGCTGGACGGCGGCTGGGGCAACGCGCCGGTGGAGTCTCCCGGCGCGTCGGTCCGGGAGATCATCGCAAAAAACGTTTTTACGTACTTTAACTTCCTGTTCTTCCTGCTGGCAGGCTGTGTGATCGCCGTGCGGCAGTGGCTGAATTTGACGTTCCTCGGCCCCGTGTTCTGCAATATGTTCATCGGCATCGTGCAGGATCTGCGGGTGAAGAAAAAGGTCGACGGGCTGAAGATCATGGCCGCGCCGAAATGCCGCGCCGTGCGGGACGGGCAGACCGTCGAGCTGGACGCGGCCCAGCTCGTGCGGGACGATATCGCCGTCTTTTCCCCCGGCGACCAGATCCCGGCGGACGCCGTCGTTGCGGCGGGTGAATGCCGCGTCAACGAGGCGCTCGTCACCGGCGAGGCCGATGAGATCGTCAAAAAGCCGGGCGAGCGGCTGCTCTCCGGCAGCTTTGTCGTGTCCGGCAGCTGCCGCGCACGGCTGACCGCCGTGGGCGCGGACAGCTTCGTCTCCCGGCTCACGCTGGAGGCCAAGCAGACCGGATCGCAGCCGCAGTCAGAGATGATGCATTCGCTGACGAGTCTCATCAAATGGATCGGCTTCCTTGTCATTCCGCTGGGCGCAGTGATGTTCATCAAGGAGTATCTGTGGCTGAAAAGCCCGATTGTGGACGCGGTGACGAGCACGGTCGGCTCTATCGTCGGCATGATCCCGGAGGGGCTGTATCTGCTGACAAGTCTTGCGCTGGTGGCAAGCGTCATCCGGCTGGCAAACCGGCGCACGCTCGTGCACGACATGGGCTGCATTGAGACGCTTGCGCGCGTCGACACGCTCTGCGTCGACAAGACCGGCACAATCACAGAGCCGAAAATGACCGTCGACGACATTGTTCCCTTACAGCCGGAGCGCTATATCGACGACGATATCCGCATGATCATGGCCGATTACGTCTGCGCCATGCAGGACGACAACGACACCATGGCCGCGCTGCGGCGATATTTTACCGGACAGTCCATGCAGACGGCGATTGACGCCATGCCGTTCCGGTCGGCGAAAAAATACGGTGGTGTGTCATTCCACGAGGACGAGACGTATCTGCTCGGTGCACCGGAAATTCTGCTGGCAAACTGCCCGGAAAAGGAGCAGTATCTGCCGCTGGCGGAGGAATGGTCGGCGAAGGGCTGCCGTGTGCTGCTGCTGGCGCTTTACGACGGGAAGCTGTCGGACGAAGCGCTGGACGCGGAAATGATGCCGCTGGCGCTGATCCTGCTGAGCAACAAGATCCGACCCGAAGCGCCGCAGACGTTCTCCTATTTTGCGCAGCAGGGCGTGCGCACGAAGGTCATTTCCGGCGACAATCCCCTGACTGTTTCGGAGGTCGCGCGGCGTGCCGGGATCCCGGACGCGGAGAAATTTGTCGACGCGCGGACGCTCAAAACGGACGCGGAGCTTGCGAAGGCGGCGGAGGACATGACCGTCTTCGGACGCGTCACGCCGGATCAGAAAAAGAAGCTCGTCGCAGCCATGAAGCGGGCGGGGCACACGGTCGCCATGACCGGCGACGGCGTGAACGACGTGCTGGCGCTGCGCGAGGCAGACTGCTCCATCGCCATGGCCTCCGGCTCGGGCGTCGCGTGTCAGGCATCGCATATCGTGCTGCTTGATTCGCAGTTTTCCGCGCTGCCGTCCGTCGTGGCCGAGGGCAGGCGCGTCATCAACAATATTGAGCGCAGCGCGTCGCTGTATCTCGTCAAGAATATTTTCACGTTCGTGCTTTCCCTCATCACGCTGTTCTTTACGCTCCCCTATCCGTATACGCCCGCGCAGCTGAGTCTGGTCAACGCGCTGACCATCGGCATCCCGTCGTTCATCCTTGCCATGGAGCCGAACGAGAACCGCATCAGCGGCCGGTTTATGCCGAACGTCATTTACCGGGCGCTGCCCGCCGCGCTGTCTGACCTCATTCTCGTGGTCGGCGTGATGCTGTTCTATCTGGCATTCCATATCAAAGAGGATATGCTCTCCACGCTCTGCACCGGCATTATGGGCATCGTCGGCCTGCTGATGGTCCATCAGACCTCGCTGCCGATGAATAAGCTCCGCAAGGCCATGCTCGTCGGACTGTGCATCGCATTCGTGGTGTGCTACTTCTTCCTGCCGGAGCTGTTTACGCTGAGCGCGCTGGACAAGCCGTCGCTGCTGATCCTCGTCGTGCTGGGCCTGCTTGCGTTCTCGGTCATGTTTGTCTGCCGCCGGGGACTGCGCAAGGCAAAGGCGCGGCTGGACAAGGGAATTTTCCCGCACAGGAAAAAAAGATAAAAATCCGCAAATACTAGAGCCAGCCGGAAAAACCGGCTGGCTCAGTTTTTTGGAAGGAGAACGTGTATGCACTATCATGTAAACGAAGACGTCTGCATCGGCTGCGGGCTGTGCGCCGAAACGTGCCCGGAGGTCTTTTCTCTCAGGGACGACGGCTTTGCCGAGGCAGCGCCCGGCCCCGTGCCGGAAAGCGCGCAGGAGACTGCCGCCGAGGCCATGGATGCCTGCCCGACGAGCGCGATCGAAGAGGGCTGACAAGGGGCGAAAAATCTGCTATACTGGTTCCATCCTGTCAAATGGGGTGGAACTATGGAAGAACGTTATGTGGCGTTCGACGTGGAAACGCCGAACGCGCAGAACCGGCGCATGAGCGCCATCGGCGTCAGCGTGATCGAGCGCGGCGAGATCGTGCAGGAGCTTTACACGCTTGTCGACCCGCAGACGCACTTTGATCCGTTCAATATCGCGCTGACCGGCATCACGCCGGAGCAGGTGCGCGGCAAGCCGGACTTTCCCGCGCTCTGGCAGCTGCTGGAGCCGATGCTGGCGGGCCGCATTCTGGTCGCGCACAACGCGCCGTTTGATCTGCGGGTGCTGGCCAGCTGTCTGCACGATTATCGCATCGACTGGAAGCCGGAGGCCGCGTATCTGTGCACCTGCCAGATGGGCCGAAAGGCATATCCGTATCTGCCGAACCACAAGCTGAACACGCTCTGCGACCATCTGCGGCTCGACCTCGACCACCACAACGCAGGCAGCGACAGCCGCGCCTGCGCGCTTTTGCTGCTCGACTATCTGCAAAAGGGCCTGCGCCCGGAGCCGTTTCTGCGCACCTACCGCTTCGCGGACCGGAAAACGCTCCCGTACTGCACGGTATAAGCGCCCGCGCCCATGCCTCCCCCTGCCATGCGCTGCATGGCAGGGGGAGGCTTTTGCCGTGTCAGCGCAGCGTCTCGAAGCGCTTTACACCGCGGGTCATGAGCCAGCGGGCGGTAAGCGCGTACAAGATCGCCATCAGCGCCAGGATCAGGCCGAGGGCGGCCGTCACCGGCATCAGAACCGCCAGCAGGAAGAAATAGAGCGCGCCGACCGCCACCACAAAGCCGAAGGCAAGCAGCATGCTCAGCAGAACGCCCGCGCCCTGCTTCGCGGCCTGCGTTTCGTTGATCCAGTCGAGGTTGCAGTGGCGCAGGTCTTCCACCAGGCCGACGTTCGCCGTCAGCAGCACGAACATCAGCTGGCAGGCCAGCAGCAGCGCCGTCTCGGCAGCAGGCAGCCGCAGGGCAAGCGCAGCGGCCAGCGTCATAAGGAGTGCGGGCGCAATTGCCAGAGAGTTGGACAGGCTTAGCTTTGCCTGCAGAACCTTTTTGGTTTCGACCGGCATGGAGCGCACGATCCAGTAGCTCTTGCCCTCCAGCGACACGGACGACGCCGTAAAGAATACCATGCCGGAAACCATCATGCAGGCCAGCAGCAAGATGGGGGCGGCTGCTGCGTACAGCTCCGGGATCGCGGTCAGCGCGCCCAGAAGCTCCCGCCGCTTGACCACCGCCAGCACAGCCAGCACCAGCTCAAACACAAGGCCAAGCCCGGCGTTGAGCATATAGCCGGAGCTGCTGGTCAGCCGGGCAAGCTCCCGGCGGTAGAGCGCCGCGTCCTGCGAGGAGGCGCGCATGGCTTTTTTCTCGTACCGCACCTTGACCTGTCCGCGCCGCGTGGTGACGATGCGGATAAAGCTGCGGTTCAGCAGCACATAGGCCAGCACGAACGGCAGGACTGTCCACAAAAGCGTCAGGCCGAGGTCTGCAAGGCTCCCGTCCGCAGCGGCCCGGCCCAGCCAGACGAGCGGGGCAGCCGAGCCGAGCGCGCCCGCGATCGCCGCGCCGTTCGCGGCCAGCTGCGTGACATAGCTGTTCATGCGGAAGCAGAACAGGAAATATGCCAGCATGAACACGACCGAGATCACCATGGTCACGGCGGTCGTATTGCGCATATGGCTGGTCACAAGCGAGACAAGCCACGCAAACAGGCAGCTCACCGCCAGCGAAAACAGCGGCAGCGCCAGCACGATCACGACGAACGCCGTAATGCCCGTTCCGCTTGTCTCACCGTATTGCAGCCACGAAACAAAGACCGGGAGGGCCACGACAAGCTCAAGCACGAAGTTCATGGCCAGCAGCGCCGCCATGCGGCTGAGCAGGATCATGCCAGGCGGCACGGGCATGGACAGAAGCAGCTCGTTGTCCTTCGCCTCAAACAGCTGCGATTTGGCCGTAAACACGCTGCCGATGAACATGAGCGCAAAGGCCATGATCGCGAACATGGCAAAATACAGCCAGCCGAGTCCCGCCGGGAAAAACGCGGCGGCAAGCTGGGAAAACGAGGTATAGAACAGGAAGACGAACGCACAGAAGCAGTAGAGCATCAGAATCGCATAGCCGGCGGCCTTGCCCTTCGTCTGGCTCTTCCGCTTCCGGCTCTGTCCGGTAAACGCGGCGAGCAGCGCCGCCATCCGGACGCGAAGCAGCGTTTTAAGCATTCTTCTCGCCCTCCAGCTCCAGGAACACAGCCTCCAGCGACTGGTCGCCCTTGACCTCGTCCATCGTGCCGGAGGCGATGAGCCGCCCCTGCTTGATGATGGCGACCTTGTCGCAGAGCTTTTCCGCGACCTCCAGCACGTGCGTGGAGAAGAAGATCGCGCCGCCGCGGTCGCAGTGCTCGCGCATGATGCCCTTGACCTGGTAGGCTGCCGTCGGGTCGAGGCCGACAAACGGCTCGTCCATGATGATGAGCTTCGGGTCGTGGAGCAGGGCGGAGATGATCGCCAGCTTCTGCTTCATGCCGTGCGAATAGGCCGAGATGGGCTGCGCCAGATCGCCGGTCAGGTCGAACAGATCCGCGTATTTTTCGATCCGCGCCTCGCGGTCGGCCTTCGACACGCCGAAAATATCGGCCACGAAGTTCAGATATTTGATGCCGGACAGGAATTCATACAGATCCGGGTTGTCCGGGATGTACGCTAAAATCTGCTTGCAGCCGAGCGGGTCGGCCTTGACGGACTTCCCGTCTATGGTGATCTCGCCCTGTTCAAACTGCAGAATGCCCGCGCAGCTTTTGATCGTCGTGGTCTTGCCTGCGCCGTTGTGGCCGATGAAGCCGTAAATTTCGCCGGGCCTGATGTGCAGGCTCAGGTCGTCGACCGCCTTTTTCTCTCCGTAAAGCTTTGTAAGATGCTCAATTTTCAGCATCGAATCCACTCCTTTCAAGTTGGGTATCCCTTCAGACGTTTTGTTTGGGCAAAAGTTCCCATGTGTCTATATCATAGCAGATTTTTTCAGTTTGTACAGGCAAACAATTTGGCAGTCGTAGCGTGAGACTGCTAAAATTCACAGTCCGTTCACACAAAGATGCAGAATTGTTCACAGGCCGGGTCTATCATGTGACTTGTAAACAAGAGATGAGCAAGACGCTCAGATCGAGTTTTCAAACATCATATATTACAAGACTCAAGGAGGTCTTTTCCATGTTAGTACCGTATGCACGTAAAAATCACAATGTTTCCAATTTCAATCCGTTCCACGACTTTGACGAACTGGAACGCGCATTCTTCTCCGACAACGCCCTTGGCGAGTTCAAGGCCGACATCCAGGAGGACGGCGACAACTTCGTTCTGGAGGCTGACCTGCCCGGCTTCAAGAAGGAGGATATCCACGTGGACGTCGCCGACGACCGGCTGACCGTCTCCGCCGAGCGTCATTCCAACTATGAAGACAAGGACAAGAAGGGCAATTACCTCCGCTGCGAGCGTTCCTATGGCTCCTACGCCAGAAGCTTTGATATCTCCGGCATCGACGCCGCAGGCATCAAGGCCGCATACGCCGACGGCGTCCTGCGCGTGACGCTGCCGAAGCAGAAGGAAGTCCCCGCCTCGTCCAGACGGCTGGAGATCGAATAACAGATAGATCTTCTACCGCATCGAGGGCGAATTCGTGTCCGTCGGCGCCGTGATCCACGGGAAAACAGACTATCTGGATGTCCTTTTTCGGAAAGAACGGTAAACAAAATTTCCAAACAGAAAACCCAGCCTCTTATATAAGAAGCTGGGTTTTCTGCGTAATTGCAGAGCCCCGCGCGCAACAAACGACGCGGTTTCCATGACGCTTGCTCCGCCGCCGGAAAGAACACGACCGGACGGTTATGGGTGGCTTGGCAGATGGTTTGGCCGGGCCGGGTGCTGGCATTGTATGTCTTGTTTTATCCCTTTTCCAAAGCCGTCCGGGCTGTTTTCCTGCTGCGGCGCAAAAAGTTTACAGGCCGGAAACAAATTTTTGCATGATTGCACTTTCCTGTTGTGTCCGTATGTGGTACAATGTATTCGGATTTTTATGCTGTTGCGCAGATTTGGATAGATAAAGGAAGATCATCATGGAATTACTCGCTCCCGCCGGTTCGATGGAGGCGCTGCGCGCCGCCGTCTGCAACGGCGCTGACGCTGTTTATTTAGGCGCCGATACCTTCAACGCGCGTATGAACGCCCGCAATTTTTCCGCCGCCGATCTGCAGGAGGCCGTTGTCTACTGCCATGTGCGCGGCGTCAAGGTACACCTGACGCTCAACACGCTCGTGCTGGACCGCGAGATGCCGCGTGCGGCGGAGCTGATCCGGCTGGCCGCATCCTGCGGCGTCGACGCGTTCATCGTGCAGGATCTGGGCGTGGTATCGCTGTGCCGGCAGCTTGCACCGGATGTGCCCATCCATGCCTCCACGCAGATGAGCATCCATTCGCTTGAGGGCGTATTGGAGGCCGCCGCGCTCGGATGCAGCCGCGTCGTGCTTGCGCGGGAGCTTCCCGCGGAGGAGATCGCGCATATCTGTAAGAAAAGCCCGGTCGAGATCGAGGTTTTTGTGCACGGCGCTTTGTGTATGTGCTATTCCGGACAGTGCTACCTGTCCTCCGTCATCGGCCGCCGCTCCGGCAACCGGGGCCAGTGCGCGCAGCCCTGCCGCCTGCCCTACGGCTACGGCCGGTTCGAATCGACGCGCTACCCGCTCAGCCTCAAGGATAACTGTCTGGCGGGCGAGCTGGACGAGCTGCGGCGCATGGGCGTCGCGTCCATCAAGATCGAAGGCCGCATGAAGCGGCCTGAGTACGTCGCCATCGTCACGCGCGCTTACCGCACGGTTTTAAACGGCGGCAAGCTGATGCCGTCCGATCTGCAGGAGCTGGAGACGGCCTTCTCCCGGCAGGGCTTTACCGACGGCTATTTCAGAGGCCAGACCGGCAGCGATATGTTTGGCCGCCGTCAGGAGGGCGAGGACACGGCCGACCTGTTCGCCTCTGCCCGCGCCACCTATGAACAGGGTGAGCCGCAGCGCATCGGCGTGCGCTTCTACGCCATGATCCGCCGCGGAGAGCCTGCGCAGCTCGCCGTCGAGGACCCGGACGGCAACCTCTGCCGGACCCGCGGCCCCGTTCCGGAGCAGGCGGTCTACCGGTCACTCACGCCGCAGGATCTGGAGCAGCAGCTGAAAAAAACCGGCGGAACGCCGTATCTGTGCACCGCCGTCCGCTCGTCTCTGGACCCCGATCTGATGCTCCCGGCGTCCGCCATCAACGCCATGCGGCGCGATGTGATCGCGGAGCTGACCGCAAAGCGCGGCCGTGCCGCGCCCGCGCGTCTGAACGCGTATGACGAGCCGCCGCGCTACGACGGCATTGCCGGGGAGCCGCAGCTGACCATCGCCGTCCGCACAGCCGGGCAGATCACCTCCCGTATGCTCTCCATGAAGCCAACGGTGCTCTATGTCCCCCTGTCCGAGCTGGCGGAGCACCCGGATCTGCCGCAGCGCGTAAGCGTTGAAACGCAGCTGGCGGCCATTCTGCCGCGCGTGATCTGGAGCGGGGAGCTTGCTCCCGTCGCGCGGCAGCTGCGCACGGTCTATGAGATGGGCGTGCGGCAGGTTCTGGCCGGAAATCTCGGACAGCTGCACATTGCCCGCGCGGCGGGCTTCGCCGTCCGCGGCGATTTCGGCCTCAATATCGTCAATTCCCGCGCCATGCGGTACCTGCGCGAGCAGGGGCTTGATTCGCAGCTCTTGTCGTTTGAGCTGACGCTGCCGCAGATCCGCGATATCTCCAAGGCCGTCCCGGCGGAGCTGCTGATCTACGGGCGGCTGCCGCTGATGCTGATGGAAAACTGCGTCATGAAGAACCGCACCGGCATCTGCGCCTGCCAGACCGGCACGGTCCGTCTGGTCGACCGTGTGGGCGAGGAATTCCCCATCGTCAAGGACCCCGGCACGTGCCGCAACGTGCTGCTGAACGGCAAGAAGCTGTATCTGCTCGACAAAAAGGACGCGCTGCGCGGCATGGGCCTGTGGGCGCTGCGCCTGCAGTTTACAACGGAAAACCCCGGCGAGATCGACAAGGTGCTGATGGACTATCAGGGCCGGGCCGTCTTCGACGCCGGAAGCTATACGCGCGGACTGTATTCGCGCGGCGTGGAATAAGCAAAAAAGAAGGAACTTCTTATGATCATCCTTGCATCGCAATCTCCCCGCAGGCACGAGCTGATGAAGCTCACCGGCCTGCCGTTTACCGTTCGTGTCGCGGATATCGACGAAACGATGGATCCGGCGCTGCCCGTCCAGCAGGAGGTCACGCGCGTCAGCCGCAGGAAGGCACAGGCCATCGCCGCCGGCGCGTCGCCGGACGATATTGTCATCGCCGCCGACACCATCGTGGTCATTGACGGGCGCGAGCTGGGAAAGCCGCGCTCGGAGGAAGAAGCGCTCGGTATGCTCCGCCTGCTCTCCGGCAGAACGCACGAGGTCGTGACCGTTCTGTCCGTCTGCAAAGGCTCACAGCTTGAGTCCGAAGCCGTCGTGACGAAGGTGACGTTCCGCACGCTCTGCGAGGAGGAGCTTCGCGCCTATGTCAGGACCGGCGAGCCTATGGACAAGGCCGGAAGCTACGGCATTCAGGGCTACGGGGCCATGTTCGTCAGCCGGATCGAGGGCGATTATTTCTCCGTCATGGGCCTGCCCCTGTGCCCGCTGTGCCGGATGCTGCGCGCGTTCGGTGTTCCGATCCTTGACGTGCAGGAGGCGCAGGCATGAAGAAAAAATTCTGGACGGGCCGCCTCAAGACCATTCTCATTGTCGCGCTCATCATCGCTATCTGCGCCGCCGTGACGCTTGCCATCACAAACGGGACAAGCGCCATTGAAAACGTGGTCGGGACGATCCTGTCCCCCATCCGTGCGGGCGTTGCGTCCATCGACCGGCTGGCCGAGCGGTATTACAACTATATGTTCCGCTATGAGACGCTTGAGGCGGAGAACGCGGAGATGGAAAAGCAGATTCTTGCCATGCAGGAGGATATCCGCGACGCCGAGCAGCTGCAGCGCGAGAACGAATGGCTCAAGGCGCTTCTGAAGCTGTCCGAAGAGCATGAGGATTATAAATTCCTCACATCGTACATCATTTCGTGGGATTCCTCCGACTATAAAAGCGCCTTTACCATCGGCAAGGGCACGAACGCGGGGCTGGAGGAGGGTATGTGCGCCGTGACGGAAAACGGGCAGGTCGTGGGCCTTGTGACCAAGGTCGGCGCCAACTGGGCCACCGTCACGACGATCATGGACTCGTCGCTTGAAATTTCCGCCTCCGTGGCCTCGTCCGGCTATACGGGCGTGGTACAGGGCACATTCCTCGAGGACGGAACGGAGATCCTGCGCATGAACTATCTGCTGACGGACGCGATCGTCAAGAATAACGATCAGGTCGTCACGACCGGCTCGACGCTCTATCCGCGCGGGCTGCTGCTGGGGTACATCACGAACGCCAGCCTCGACGAGACGGGCGTCGCGAAATACGCCACGCTCGAACCGTCCTGCGACCTGTCCAAGCTGGAGCAGATCGCGATCATTACGGAGTATAATGTGCAGTGACGCAAGGAACGTTCGATTTTCGTGCCGCACTGCGAACACTGTGTTGTAGGGGCCGATGCCCATCTTCGGCGCTAAGAGCCGCGCAAAGCGCGGTTGCGCCTCGAAACT
>OWIP01000793.1_pt1 | contig 22004 bp, 17 predicted proteins | sample 1732581 | NCBI WGS metagenome assembly OWIP01 (sample SAMN05065731, study PRJEB22554) | human gut metagenome | biome: ENVO:2100002; feature: ENVO:00000062; material: ENVO:00002003 | host: Homo sapiens | place: USA
CAGGCTGGATTAGGCTCAATGTGTAAACCATGTGATTGCACAATCTGTAAACTATGTGACTCTTGACAACACCTCCGGTGCTACATATGCCGGCGTTCCGCGCATGCCGACGCTTACGCTGTCTATATTCATCTCCTTGGCTATGCCGAAATCGCCAAGCTTGTATACGCCCCTGTTGTTCAAAAAAATGTTGGCGTCTTTTATATCGCGGTGAATTATGCTGTAAGAAGCGCATGCATCCAGCGCTGAGCATATCTCTATGCCAAGCCGTCTCACCTCTTCCGGCGGAAGCTTGTTGTTGCGCATATAGGCGGTAAGCGGAATCAGCATCTCCATTCTGATGAACACATCCCATTTAAGAACGCCGGGGGTGTTCACTATCATGTGATCCTCATATGCAACTATGTTCGCCTCGCCCCTCAATGCGTACATTATCTCTATTTCCTTCAGTATCTTCTGCGCCATGCTTTCAAAGAAAGAATAGAGCGCCCTGTCATCCATGCCCATGGCCCTTGCATTTGCTATTTCGGATTCACTCTTTGGTATGGTTATATGCTTGCAGGCGCTATAATAAACTCCGCCGGTGTCGTTCCTTACCAAACGATACACTTTGCCGTAGCCGCCTTCACCTATCAGCTCCTCGGCATACCAATTCCCCCATAATGGCTCAAATTGTTTTATCCTTTCACCTGAATAGATCATGCTACCTCCATATGCGTATCCGGCTTTGTGCCTACCGTTTTGGTGGAAACGCGTATTTTATTACTTTCATGCATTTTTCGTTGTTATTTCGTTTCATTATACATTAAACGCACGAACTGTGCAAGTCCTGTCGCTCAGTTTTCCATGACCAAAGCTTGCTTGCCGACGGCTTGTGAGCCAATATTTTAACCGCGCAGCGTTTATGACAAATAACGCCTCTTTTTTGCAAAATACTTGCAAAGTCCTTTTTGTATGCTATACTGAACGTAAATTGTGACTGTTTTGTTAACAGGCATGAATCAAATCGATTTTTTCAGGAGGTTAAAAATGTCCATCGTTCGTTGCCCAAACGGTCATTATTATGATGATAAACGTTTTAGCACGTGTCCTCACTGCTTATACTTTGGGGCAAATATTGCAGCAAATGCACATACCGAAACTGTTGGCAACAATGTGCTGTTCAATAGCTACCGGTTCACAGAAGGCGATGATGACAATGAAAAAACCATAGCCAAGAATATCAACATATTGGATAGTGACGACGAAAAGACTATCCGCTTTAGCGATGCTGCCGACGATGACGAAAAGACAATAGGCTTCATGAATATGGTCACAAAGGTGAATCCCGTTGTGGGTTGGCTGGTATGTATAGACGGGCCGGAGCGCGGGCGTGACTACAGGCTACATGCCGAAAGAAACTTTATAGGCCGATCATGGAAGATGGACGTAATCATAGTTGACGACAGATCGGTATCAAGGGAAAATCATGTTTCAATAGTATATGATCCACGTTCGGGCTGTTTTACGATAGTTAACGGAGAAGGCATAAAAACTCTCCTTAACGGTGAACCCGTAACAGAGCCAAAGGGCATAAAAGACGGCGATAAAATAAGTATAGGTGATTCAACATACGATTTTGTTGCATATTGCAGGGAGGATAGACAATGGATATGAAAAAGCGTATAGCCTCAGCTTTGGTGATGGTGCTCGTTTTGTGCGCCGTGTGCAGTGCTGCTCTGGCGGATTTGCCGGAACGCATAGAAGTGGAGCAATACAAGATACGCATGCCCGAAATAGACATATATTTCAGGCCGGTGGATGCGAGTGGGGCATTTATTAAAAACTTTGCTCCCGAAGAAGTTAAAGCCGTGCTTGGCGGCAAGGCGCTTTCATTCAGCTCCATAGGGCATTATAACAGTGGAACTACTTATTATATTATGCTCGATATATCGGGCTCAATGCCATCGGGCACGTTTTCCGCCGTTAAGAATTCAATAAAGGACTTCATCTCATCAATGTCGGCTGCAGATGCTGCCGTGCTCATTACCTTTGGTGAGGAAGTTACAACCGTGCTGAACGGTAGCGAGTCAAAGGCCGAAGCCATTGCCGCCATAGATGCGCTAAAGGCCAAGGATAAAATAACAAGGTTTTTTGACGCCGTTACCACAGTGGTAAACGCCGCAAATGCAAACGCTTCCAATCTGCCATCGCGCCGCGTGGCATTGCTTATAACCGACGGCAAGGACGTCAGCGACGCCGGCAGCACCACGCAGGCCGAGATGAAGGAATCCCTTATAGCCGCAGGGCTTCCGCTTTATGCGCTGGGCATAGGCTCAAACAAGACGCATATTGACGCACTTGGCGAGTTTGCACGCAGCACCGGCGGTTATTTCGCTTCAATAGACAAAAAGAACTGTGAAGAAACTTTTTCCGCATTAAAGGACAGGATATCATCCTGCTACGTTATGCATCTTGTTGCGGACAGCAATATAATCGAAAGCCCGGAGCAGCAGCTCATAATAAAGCTTGAATGCGACGGCAAGGAAGTATCCATAAGCCAAAACGTAAAGCTGAACGACTGGATACCCGACAATACTGCGCCATACGTTGCCGAAATCAGCGCGAGCAACGGCAATGAGCTTGTTATAAGCTTTTCCGAGGCGGTTACCGGAGCAAATGACGCGGCGAATTACTCGATTAAAGCTAATATAAACGGAAAAGAGGTTTTGCTTGCGCCCAAGTCCGTATATTATGACGAGGCTGCATATATTGCCCGCCTTACATTCGAGGACGAGCTTTATACAGGTGAATACAGCGTTGAGCTTGCAAATATAGCGGATAGGTCAATTGAGGCAAATGCCGTATCACCCGCATCGGCGAGCGCATCGATAACCGGCAAAACGCCTGTTGAACCCACCATATTTAACCCTTTACCCGAGGATGAGGAAGCGACTATCCCTATTTGGCTGATAAGCGTACTGGCCGCCGTTGTATGTATAGTGATAGTAATAATTGTGATTGCAATCTCAAAATCCAAAAAGAACGCAGCTAAATCCGAGGACGATTCTGACGAACATATTGAAAACGGCGAGCACATAAAAAGCTCCGTTATACATATTCCCGTTGCAGGCACACGCTGCCAGGCGACTGTTGTTGATGTTACCGGTATGCAGAGGCGCGTTGAGTTCACAGCGATAGGCGCATACATTGTCGGCCGTTCACATAGCGACAGCAATATGTCTGTTGACGATAAGCAGCTGTCAAGGCAGCACTTCCAGCTTACCTGCGAAAACGGCTGCCTGTATATCGAGGATCTCGGTTCCACAAACGGAACCGAGGTCAACGGCGTGCCTATCATGTCAAAAAGGCCTATCGGTCCCAACGACATAATTACAGCCGGCAATTCGAAATTCAATTTTACTATTCTTTGATATAGCTGCCGGTGCAGCGAAAACATAACTGCCGATATAGCGGAATATTACAGCGCAGTTTATCGCTAAACCGTGACAGCTTGAAGGGAGGGGGGAGAACATGGCAGATTATAACGGCACCGTGTGCGCGGAGTGCTTCGGTCATCTAAAGCCAAACGATCCGATATGTCCAAACTGTAATTTTAACAACGCTACGCTCAATAATTATGTGTCAAACGGACTGGAACCGTTCACTCTGCTCGATTCAAGATACCTGCTTGGCAGAGTGCTTGGCGCAGGAGGCTTTGGCATAACATATGCTGCGTTTGATAAATACTGCAACCAGCGCTGCGCCATAAAGGAGTATTTCCCTTTGCATCTTGCAACAAGGAATCCCATGAACGGCGATGTTGTACCGATGAAGCGCCCGGAAAGCTATGAGCAAGGCCTTTTGCAGCTTGAAGCGGAGGCCGGGCTTTTATCAAAGCTTCAATCATGCAAATCAATAGTCAGCGTAAAGAATTTTTTTCACAGCAAAGGAACGGCCTATATGGTGATGGAGTTTATCGACGGCAGGAACCTTAAGGCTGTGGCACAAAGAAGCGGCGGCAAGATGCCGTATCCGGAGGCATACAACTGCCTGCTTAGGAGCGCACTTGCACTTTCGGAGGTGCATCGCAATAATATACTGCATCGTGATGTAAGCCCGGAAAACCTTATGCTGATGAACGACGGCAGCATAAAGCTGATAGACTTCGGCGCATCAAAAAGCGTGTTCCTGCAGGAAAGCGACAATAACAACCCTATATTGCTAAAGCTCAGCTATGCCCCTCCGGAGCAATACAGCAAGACGGGCAAGCAGGGCTCCTGGACGGACGTATACTCGCTTGCATGCACATTTTACCGCATAGCCACGGGTGCCCTTGTGCCAACAGCATCCGAAAGGAGTAACGGGGCGCCGGTTCCTCCGGCGCATACCATAGCAAACGATATACCGCTTAAGGTGTCGCTTGCCGTGCAGCAGGCAATGGAGCTTGACATATCCAAGCGTTACCTTACCATGGATGCGTTTATTGCCGCGTTCTCGGATTACAGCAACACGCCTACCAGCGATATCGATTCGCCGCCGACGTTTAATAACATCATTGGCGATAAATTGAACAAGGTAAAGAGTCTTTTCAAAAAAATAGACTTGGGCAAAATGGGCTTTGGCCCAAAGCAGCCAACGGCAACGCTTGTTGTGGACGGTGCGGACGTACAGACCATACCGCTTGCGGATGGGATTGTGGCTACGGTAGGCCGCAATAAAGCCTGCAACCTTGTATGCATGAGCGACACGCGCATAAGCAGGGAGCATTGCCGGCTTATATATCATGCGGACACCCAAAATGTAACCGTTATCGACGATTCGGCAAACGGAACCATGGTATCCGACGGCACGTGGCTAAGGCGTGGAGAAAGAACAGTTCTCAATTCCGACGCAGAGCTACAAATGGCTTCAAGCAACAATATAGTCAGGGTGGTATTGAAATGAACGACATACTGCACAGCGTCAACCCAATAATTTGGCTAATAGCGGGAGCGGCACTTTTCATAATAGGCACGGTGAGCCTATTGTGGCAAATAGCCTTGGCAAGGAAGGAAGCCCGTAGGGCAGCCAGAACACCGCGCAAGACCGGAAGCGGAGTACATGCGTATTGCTCCAGCATAATAGGCAACCGAGCAAACCAGCAGGATTTCTATATGATTCCGGGCTCCGGCATACCTTCAGCCATACTCAGAAGCAAGGGCTGCCTTGCAATAGTCTGCGATGGTATGGGCGGTATGCAGGGCGGCGAACGGGCGAGCCGCTGCTGCGCGGAATATCTGTTTTCAAGGTATTATTCAATGCAATACGGCTCGGCACGGGATTTTTATACAGAAGAAATACCCCTTGCCGATAGGTCCGTGGCCGCACTTAAAAACGAATCCGGCTCCCCATTGGGCGGGGGCACCACGCTTGTAAGCGTGCTTGTGCTCAATTCCCGAATATACTTCGCCTCAGTCGGCGATAGCCGCATATACCTTTTCCGCTCAGGTAAGCTGACTCAGCTTACAAGAGACCACAACTATTTCCTCGTGCTTTCACAACGGGTGAAGGATGGCGAAATCACCCCGGAAGAAGCTAAGGCGGACCGACAGAAGGAAGCGCTTATAAGCTATGTGGGTATGGGCACGGGGCCGGACATAATCGATATAGAGGCCGAAGGCATACCCGCCAAAACGAATGATATTCTGTTGCTCTGCTCAGATGGACTTACCAAGGCAATGTCCGATGATGAGATAGCGCAAATTATCGCCGAAAACGAGGATTTACCCGCTGCAATACCGCAGGCGCTCACCTCGGCTGCTTTCTCAAAGCATTGGATAAAGCACGACAATATTACGGTTGCTATCGTGAGCTGCTCCTAAAGGGACGCGCACACGTATAATATAACCAACCATTTAACAAAGAAAGGAAGTAATATCATGAATCTTCAGCGTTGTCCCCAAGGTCATTTTTACGACGCAGACGCTTACCCTCGCTGTCCGCATTGCGACGGTTCTCTTGCTTCGAACACTGGCGGCATTACCGCCCCATACGATCCTAATCCCCCCAGACCTAACAGTTCCAACGACGAAACCGTTATCATTGATCCTGACGGCTCAGGCGGTCCTGCGGACAAACCCGATATCGATCCCGAAAAAACCATCAGCTGGAATGACAAAGGATTATTCAAGGATGGTTTAAAGCCTGTGGTCGGCTGGTTGGTATGCACTGCCGGTAAGAACCGCGGCAAGGAATACCGGCTTTGTGCAGGCTCAAACTTTATAGGCAGGAATAAGGAAAACAGCGTAGCGCTTACAGGCGAAAACTCCGTTTCGCGCTTAAAGCACGTCGTGGTTGTGTATGAGCCGATTCAAAATGTATTCATGGCGCGGCCGGGTGAAGCTACCGAGCTTGCCTATGTAAACGAAGAAGTAGTGCTTGGTGCAATGCCGCTCAAGAAAAATGACCGCATAAAGGTCGGCAGTGTTGAGCTTATGCTTATCCCCTGCTGCGATGAATGCTTCTCTTGGGATAAGGACAATCAATAACGGCTTCGCAACCGTTAATCATTTATTACTAAGGAGGATATCATATTATGCTGAATGATTTTAATGATCTTATTTACAGTATCCAGATGATCAAAAGCGTTTCTGTGCTGCTGATGGTGCTGGGGGGTATACTTGGGCTGTTTCTGCTTGTGATGGCGTATATCTTTGCCTGCAACACACTTAAGCAAATCGGCCGCAAGGCCAACGTGAAGGATGATTGGATGGCCTACGTTCCCTTCGCCCAGGATATTTATAGACTAAAAATAGCAAACAAGCCAATGTGGCAGCTTTGCTTCTTCGGCAGCTGCGGCGTGGTTCTTGTTGCACTTGTTAACCTTTTGATCGTGCTTATTGGTCAAGGTTCGCCTGCGGCTCTCTTTATTTCCTATATCATCCTTTTCGCATGGCTATTGGTAAGCTACTATGTCAATTATATGTTCTGCAGGGAGTTTTATAAAAACTTTGGCTTCAATCCCCTGCTTGCGCTTATAACCTTTGTACCCAGTATGCAGTTAGTAATGCTTGTACTGGATATAATTATCGCTTACAAGAATGATATACAGTGGGGCTCACGTCCCATCATACCGCCTCCCGATGATCCCAATCGTATTATTCGCACGCGCGCCGACGGCCGCATTACTGCTCTTTCCGGAACATATGCAGGCGCCGTATTCAGCATGAGGGATAACGAAACCGTCAATTTGGGCCGCGATCCCATGAAATGCCAGATAGTATTTGATGATAAGAATATCGAGGTCAGCCATATGCATTGCTCGATTCGCTATTCTGCTATGGGTAACAGCTATATCGTAACCGACTATTCCAAAAACGGAACGTGGCGTGACGATAACACCCGCCTGCATTCCAATATGCCCAACAGCTTGCCTGCCGGTACGGTAATATACCTCGGCAGCCGCAAAAACACCTTCCGCTTGGGCTGATAGGACAAAAAAGCATTTATATTTACCCTTCTTAGGCCCTTAACAGGGCCTAAGAAGGGTATCGACATCGCCGCAGGGATTCGTTGTGCGGCAAATAACTTATTTGAAAATCTGGGGGAATTGTGATGAATAGATCCTTATGCATGCGCTGTATGCGCAATACCGGGGGGTTTGATGTATGTATGCACTGCGGCCATGTCAACAACAGCAATGCGGCTCATCATTCTCATCTTGCGCCGGGAACCATGTTGGCGCAGGGACGCTATATGCTTGGAATGAGCATATATTTCTCAGATAAAGAGGTATGGTATGCGGGGTTCGACTCTTCATCGCAAAGAAGGGTGTATATACGCGAATGCCTTGTGCAGCAGCATATGACCCGTTTGGGAAATTCCCCTTGCGTTTATGCGGTTGGCTCGGATTCGAACGAAAAGCTTGAATCTGCAAAAAAGCAGTTTTGGGCAGGGCTTATGGCAGTAATGCGCCTTAACGCAAAGGGTATAGTAAGCATTTATGATATATTTGAAGAAAACAATACCGTATACGCCGTTACGGAATGGCTGGACGGTATGATGCTATCCGATTTCCTTATAAAGAATCCGGTATGCTCATCACCCGCGGCTATAAAAAACATAGCTTTACAGCTCGCCGGTGCAATACAAAGCCTCAATGAGGATGGCTATGTGCATACCAACCTTGCCCCTGAAAACATATGGATGTGCAGCGACGGCACAACGAGAATAGTTGACTTTTTCAGTATGCAATCCATGTCAAAGCGCGATAAGGAGAGGCAGCTTTCATTGAGTGCGCTCATCGCACCCGAGGTATACGACAGCGGCGCAAGGCTTAGCCCGGCGGCAGACGTATACTCCTTTGCTGCACTTTTATATAGACTTTTATGCGGCAATTACCCGCCCGCCGCGCTTGGGCGCGAAGCTTACGATAACTATACGGGTTTGAGATTCATTAACTCAAATATGCCTGCGCCTATGGCAACGGCCATAGACAAGGCGCTTTCGCTTGAACCGGCGGCGCGCTATAAGGATATAGACCGATTTATGAGCGACTTTATGGAGGACGATATCACGGTTGAAACATTGGATGCGGCGGCTTTAAAGAAAAAGGCGAAAAAGCGCACCAATGTCCGCGTTGTTCCTATAATTGCGGCCATACTATCCATGATACTCGGGCTGATGCTCGCAATTACATCTGTTTCGCTTTATACGCTGAAGCTGCATTATGCTCCAGAGCTTAGGGAAGCGTTTGACCTTGCGGCATCCGATGTAAACGCGCAGAACAGGCTTTGCGGCTTTAAGGAGGAAAAAACCGTCCCCGATGCAGATATATTTATGTATTCATCCTCTAATGACAGAGAAAAGCTTGTAAGCGCAAAGGATATGCACGCTGACGCGGAAACCGGCAGCGTATTGGCTCAATACGTACAGCAAAACGGAGGCTCCGTATGTCTGCCGCTCGGTTACAGCGTATATATGATATGCGTAAACACGGAGCTGGCCGATGATGCCTTTACGGAAGCGGAAATAGCCGCACTTATGCTGAATACCGGCTCCACGGATACGGAAGCCGAAGACGGGCAGACCCCGGATGGATACGGCACGGATGCACCGCAGCCCGAACCCACGGCAGACCCCGCACCCACCGCAGAAACAGACGGAACGGAAGCTACGCCGGAGCCATCGCCGACACCGGCACAAACGCTTGACCTTACGCCGGACGGCAGCATACAAACGGCCGCGAAAGGCTCAACACCGGCGGGTATATTGAAATGCGATAAAACTAACGGAGCGAATGATTCCGACGGCACCGCAGAACAGGAAGCTTCCGCGGCTTCAAGGCTTGTGAGCATAATGCCGGAAGCTTACGGCGCGCTCGATTATCTGTATGGAGAGGGCGCAGCGTCAAGGCTGTACGCCGCGCAGGAAAGAAGCTTTGAAAACGCGCTTGATGCATTTGCGGCGGGTGAGGCGGCCTATATGATAACAGGCAGCGCAAATTATGCGGAAATAATGCAAAAAACCAATACGGACGGAATGATGAGCTTTAAGCTTATGCTCTTATGGCTTCCGGATGGCAAGGCATATCCGGTGCATGCGGAGCTATGCATAAGCGAGCGCGCAGCCATGGACGAAAGAAAAGCCGAGTCATCCGCCATGTTTATAAATGCGCTTGTCGGCAACGACGCACAGACGCGCATCTTTATAAGCGGGGCTTCCGCAACGGACGGCATAATGTTGCCCGTTAACAAGGAGGTTAGGAACGAGGTGCTTACCAAAAAGTATCAAAGCTTATTTGGCGGAAAGCCCAATGCCTTTGATAACGTATATTTTATTGACTGATTCACATTGACCGGAGGGGAGATAACATGCTTAAACCGTACAGATGTCTTGGATGTATGGAGGTTAACGCAAGCGGCGTGGAGGTTTGCCCGCACTGCGGCTATGTTTATAATACGCCCGCGCAAACCGCGGAGCAGCTTACGCCGGGCACGTATTTATCGCAGGGCGATTATCTTGTTGGCAGGCTTATGAGCGTAAGCGAGGCCTCCATAACATATCTCGGCTTTGATATGCACGGGCAGAAGCCGATATCGATAACAGAATTTATGCCGCGGAAGCTGGTTTCAAGAGCTGCCGGTTCGCAATCGGTAAAGCCGTATTCGCCCGCAACCGCAGCAAGCTTTTCCTCCGCAAAAATCCGCTTTGCGGGCGATTTGCAGCGCATATCATCAATAAGGCTGGAGCGCGGCGCAATAAACGTTATCGGCTCCTTTCAGGAGAACGGAACCGTGTACGCCGTAAGCGAATTATTTCACGGCTATTCGTTGGAGGAGCATTTGCGCTCAATGGGCGGCAGGCTTGGCCTTGGGGAAACCGTTTCCTTGCTTGCGGATGTTTTTCAGGCCGTTGGGGAGCTGAATGCGGTAAACATATTCCTTTGCGGCATATCACCGTATTCAATATCCATAACCCAATCGGGAAGGGCAAAGCTGGTGCTTGCGGAGGCACTTGCACTGGTTGCAGGCTCGTGCAGCGCTGACGCGGAGCTTTCTAACGGATATATGGCGGAAGAATGTTACAGCCCTGATGGCGACATAGGCCCCTTTACCGATACGTTCAGCTTGGCTGCCGTTGTATACAGGGCTTGCTGCGCAAGAACGCCTGAAAACGCATGGGTAAGAAGGGCCGGCGCAGGGCTTGCTCCACCTTCCAAATGCTCCGCCAAAATGACGAAAAACAGCGAAAACGCCCTGCTCAATGCATTAAACGTAGATCCCGGCCTGCGCACGGCGGGCGTGCTAAAGCTTTATAATCAGCTGCACTCGCATGATGCCGTTGCAAGGGTTAACGATAGCTGCGCAAGCTCAAGCGACAAGAGCCTGCAGAAAAAGATATCCACCGTTGCAATAATATCCGTATGCGCGGCAGCGGCAATCGTGCTTGTGCTGGCGTTGTTCGGGGTTTTCGGCAAGGCCTTCGGCGGAAGCGCGGGTACCGCAATAAACGCGCCGAGCTTTGTAGGGCTGAGCCTTGACGAGGCAAGGAAGCTTGCAGCGGACAGCGGCGTATTTATTCAAATATTCGGAAAAACGTACAGCAGCACCGTGGCAGAGGAGCTTATAGCCAATCAAAAGCCTGCCGCGGGCGAAAGCATGTATTCCGGCGGCGTAGTTGCCGTTATAATAAGCGCCGGACCCGAAGACCTGTATACTGACAACAGCACCATGCCAAACGTGGCGCTTTGGAGCGCGGACGAGGCAAAGCAGCGGCTGGAAGCGCTGGGCATAGGATATAATCTTGAATACATACACAGTGACGAGATTGCAAAGGATCTTATAATATCCTCCAGCATAGAAGCCGGCGCACATATAGAGCCGGGCATGACAGTAACGCTTACAATCAGCCTTGGGCCGGAGGTGACTGCGCCTACTGCAGGAGCCAACGATGCATCCAGCAGACGCAATACGCCCAAGCCCGGCAAATCCCCGGCGAATACAGCGGAAGATGTGCCGGTTATAACGCCGACCCCGACGCCCACCAATTATCACCCGGGCTTTATTTCCACGCCCAAGCCTACCGACGCACCCAAGCCTACCGACGCGCCCAAGCCTACCGATTCGCCCAAGCCTACCGATGCGCCTAAGCCTACCGACGCGCCCAAGCCTACCGATGCGCCTAAGCCTACCGATACGTCCAGCGGTACTGGCGGCAACACTGGCGGCGACACCGGCGGCGGTACTGGCGGTGACATTGGCGGCGGTACTGGCGGCAACACCGACGGCGGTACTGGCTCGTAAAGCGGCCGGTAACAGCAGGTATAAATAAAGGCTTAAAACGTTTAAGGTACAGCGTTTTAAGCCTTTTTCATATCAGAACCGATTCTGCGGCTGCCGTGCCGTTACTCCTCCAGCAGCTCCACGCCCATGGCGCTGAGGTCTTGGTCGGTATATGTGCGGCTGGCGTGGCTGAGCGCACGGCCGCGGCTGCGGTTCTTTGCGGCGGCGCTTGAGTGCTGCTCAATATCCTGCCTTGCGGAATCAAGGTCGCTTATGCCCTGCTCATGCCAGCGGGCGACGGTGCGCTTTATGGCAGCCCAGGGCTTGTCGCTCGCGCGGCAGCTTTCCGCGCAAAGCAGAAGCAACTCCGGCGCAATGCTCATGCGCGTGCGCCACATGTCCGCATCGTCCTGCTGTGCGGCTGTAGGGGCGCGATTTATGCCCGCACGGGCAAGCATCATGCGCGCAAGCTCTCGGCTGGCGTCCCGCTCACGCCTAAGCGCAGCTATGGCCTCCGGCGTTATGGCTCCGTTTGCGCGGAAGGTTGTAAGCACCGTGTCAAGATACTTAAAGCTGGGCTGCGCCGCGCTTGTCAGCTCCCCAAGGGCAATGGATATCACCTCGTCGCTCATGCCCCATTCCTCTTTCCATTTGGCGTAAAGGGCAAGCTCGTCCTCCGTTGCGGCGCGCCTCAGCTTCCAGCGGGAAAGTATCTTCTGCGCGCCCGCAATGCGCTCATCTCTGCGGGCTATGTATTCGTTCGCGCTCTCTATCGTGGAAACGTTTGCGTCCGCCCATGCCTTTGCCTCCGCATTCATCTGCCAAAGCTTAACCTTGCTGCCGCGCCGCCGTGCGCAGTCGCTCACCACAAGCGCCGCCGTTTCCTCGCTGAAGCCGAAAACCTCTATCCAGTCGCATATCGCGCTCAGCTCGCTCCCCGTGAATACGCGCCCGGGCACGGCCTTGCTCAGCCGCTCTATAAGCGAAGCATAGCGCCGCGTGCGCTCGGCAGGGGCAATGGATTCAGTTTTCAGGAACTCCACTATAAGCGGCTCCCCGCTCGCTATGCGCACCAAGCCCAGCCGCTGCCAATGCGCGAATGCATCGCAAAGCTGAGCATCATCCATGCCCAATGCGTCCGCAATGTCCGGCGCATCGCCGCGGCCTGCGGCCATCAGCCCGTATATGTATGCCTTAACAGCCCCATCGGGCGCTGTGGGCATATAGTCTATTATAAATGCGTTATCTATCGCCGTAACGCCCGCATGGGCGGACTGCGTAACAAATCGTGCCAAGCGTGGCTCCTTTCCTGCGCCTTTGGCGGCATTAAAGCTTATAAAGCTCCCTAAACTTTGCCGTAAGGTAATCCGTGTAATACGCGGGGTCAAATTCGCCGCAGAGCACGTTCCGCGTAAGCTCCGCCGTGGGCTTGAGCCTGCCGAAGCGGTACAGCCGCGCCGTGAGCCATTCAACAATGGGCTTCACGCCGCCCGCGGCGACTATTTTGCCGATGTCCATTTCCTTAGAGATGTTGTGATATATCTGCGCGGAATACGCGCTGCCCACGCAGTAGGACGGGAAATACCCTATCATGCCTCCCGACCAATGGCTGTCCTGCAAAACGCCGTGCGTATCGTCCGGCACGTCCACGCCGAGGTATTCCTTATAAAGCCTGTTCCACTCGGCGGGAAGCTCGTCAACGCTCAGCGTGCCGGCAATAAGCCTTTTCTCTATTTCGTAGCGCACCATTATGTGCAGCGGGTATGTCAGCTCGTCCGCCTCCGTGCGGATAAGGCTGGGCATGGACTTGTTGGCCGCGCGGTAGAGCATTTCTTCGCTTACGCCCTGCATCTGCTCGGGGAATATCTCCTTCATTTTGGGATAGAGCAGCGCAATGAATTCGCGGCTGCGGCAAATCATGTTTTCAAACAGGCGGGATTGGCTTTCGTGCAGCGTCATTGTAGCCCCGCCGGAAAGGGGAGAGCCGATAAGCTCATCGCCCATGTTCAGCTCATACAGGCAATGCCCGCCCTCATGCGCAACGCTGAACATATTTGAAAGCACGTCGTCCTCGTGGTAATGCGTGGTAAGGCGCACATCGTGCTTGTTGAATTCGGTTGTGAAGGGATGTTCCACCTCCCCTATAACGCAGCTGTCGCGGTCTATGCCGAGGAAATCCATAACAAAGGAGGATAGTCTGCGCTGCCCCTCTATGGGGAAGGACTTATGCAGCGCCGAATCGTCCACCTGATTGCCCGATTGGCAAACGGCGTGTATTACCGGCACAAGCTTCGCCTTTACGTTTGCAAAGAAGGGGTCAAGCATTTTTACGCTAAGCCCTTCGGAAAATTCCTCCAGCAGCGCGTCGTATGTGTCCTTACCGGGGTACATATGCGCCATAAGGGACTTCTGCGCGGCGATTATCCTTTCAAGATAGGGCTTAAAAAGCGGATAATCGTTGGTCTGCTTAGCCTCGCGCCATTTAACGCTTGCTTCGCTTATCAGCCGCGAATACGCCGCGTATTCCTCAATAGGCACGTTTTCAAGCTTCTTGAGCTGCTTGAGCTCCTCCTCAACCTCTCTCCTTGTTATCTCGTCCAGGCTTTCGCTGTTGGCGTTCAGCTTGTTGAGCAAGCCGCGCACCTCTTCATTCACCTGCAATTTGTAGCTTTCCTCGCTCAATATTGCCATAGTCTCCGCCATGTGCGGCGCGCCGTTTTTGGGCATTGCCGTTTCGCTGTCGTAGCTCAGCACGCCCATCGCGTGGCTGAGTGCGTTGCGCTTTGCCAATATGGCCTTGTATTGCTTCACGGTGTTCTGCATGGTTATATCTCCTTATTCATTATTCTTCGTTCTTTATCCTGCCCGCAATGGCATATGCTTCGTTGCGTGCAATGTCGCACAGGGCGCTTATCTGCTTCGCTGCGTCCTTAACGCTTACCCCGCGCTCAATAAGCTCCCGCGCCATATTCTCCGCCCTGTCCGCGGCGTTTTCGCCCTGCTCCTCTGCCCCTGCAACAAGCAGCACGCATTCGCCCTTGGGCGGCGTATCGGCATACATATCGGCAAGCCCGCTCAGCGTGCAGCGCACCACCTGCTCGAATTTCTTTGTCAGCTCCCGCACCAGCGCGCATTGCCTGTCCCCAAGCATGGCGGCAAGCTCCTTTGCCGTTGCGGCTATGCGCAACGGACTTTCATAGAATATCAGCGTGCCTTTGTGCGTGCCTATTTCGGCCACGGCCTCGCGCCGCTTTTTACCGTCCCGCGGCAAAAAGCCCACGAAGCAGGCGTTCCTTGTGGGCAGCCCGCTCATTACCAGCGCCGTAAGCGGCGCGCTTGCCCCGGGCAGCACGGTGTATTTAGCGCCAGCTGCAATGCATCCCGCAACCAACGCTTCCCCCGGGTCGCTTATGCCGGGCATCCCCGCGTCGCTCACAAAAGCTATCGCCTCGCCCGAAAGTACGCGCTCGGCAATCTCCTCCGCGCGCTGCCTTTCGTTATGCTCATGGCAGGCGATAAGCGGCTTTTTTATCCCAAGATGTGTCATCAGCTCCCGCGTTCTTCGCGTATCCTCGCAGTACACGGCGCTCACGCCCTTCAGCGTGTCTATCGTGCGCAGCGTAATGTCCGATAGATTGCCTATCGGCGTTGCGCAAAGATACAGCATGGGTTCAAGCTGCACCGTTGTTTCAATATCGCTCATTGCTGTTCCTCCAGTATAATGCGGCTCAGCTCCGTTCCGGCGCCGCCGCCCTTTCGCCCCTCCGCCAGCGCCAGATACGGCGCCTTGTCCGCGCGGGACTGCACAAGGCAAAGCCGCTTTATGGCAAAATCCGCCTGCTGCATCGCCGTGCAAAGCTGCTGAATGTATTTGGCGGGATAACATACAAAAAACCGCCCGCCCTGCTTAACAACGCGCTTTGCGCACTGCGCCGCTTCGTATATATTCAGCGTGTCGTCAAACGCGCTTGTTGCGCGGCTTTGGTTGGGGCTTTTTGTGCCGCCTGAAAAATACGGCGGGTTGCACACCGCCCCGTCGAACCTGCCGAACTCCGCTTCCGTAAGCGTCCGCGCGTCGCATTGTTCAACGCTTATGTGCTCCCCAAGCTTGTTCAGCTCCACGCTCCGTTTAGCCATGCGCACGCATTCGCCGTCAATATCCGCCGCAACGAAGTTTACACCACATTTGGCGTATGTAAGTATCGCCAGTATGCCCGTGCCCGTGCCAATGTCCAAATACCGTTCGCCGGCATGCGCGCGCACAAAGTCAGTCAGTAGCACCGCGTCATGCCCGTATGCAAAGCGGGAATCGGAGCGCACGATAACAAGCCCATCCCGCTGAAGGTCGTCAATAATTTCCATCGCGTCAGCTTTGCCTTCTCTTTATCCGCTCGTATTCCGCCATGAATGCTGCGCTTGCCATGTCGCTTGGCATGTTCCATACGCTTGGCGCTATCGATAGGCAAACAAGCGGCGCTTCCGGCGCGCAGTTGCGCTTGAACTGCTGTGAGAAGAACCTTCTCAGGAACGTGCCGAGCGTGCGGTACACTTCCTCCTCACCAAAGTCCAGCGTGCCGAGGGCAATGTCGTAAAGCTCCTTCGGCCCCTTGCCTTTAAGGAAATAGTATAGGAACAGGTCGTGCAGTTCATAGCTGCCCACCAGCTCCTCCGTCTTTTGGCTTATCTCCCCGCCGTTTGCGGGCAGAAGCTCCGGACTTACGGGCGTGGCCAGAATATCGCGCAGTATTGCGTCCGCATCCGCGCCGAAGTCCGCGCCCACCGCCGCCACCACGCGGCGTATTATCGTCTTTGGTACCGATGCATTCACGCCGTATTGCGCCAGGTGATCCCCGCCGAAGGTGGTCCAGCCGAGCGCAGCCTCGCTCAAATCGCCGGTACCAACGTCCAGCAGCCCTTCTTCATTGGCAATGGAAAGCAGTATCTTGGTGCGTTCGCGCGCCTGCGCGTTTTCGTAAACGGAGTTGTGGTTGCGCTCGTCGTGGCCTATATTTGCAAAATGCTCGCGGCAGGCCGCCGCAACGGATATTTCCCTGTATTTGCAGCCAAGCGCTTCAACAAGGGCGCGGCTGTTGTTCTTGGTGCGGCTCGTTGTGCCGAAGCCCGGCATGGATACGCCGGTTATCATGCCGCGGCCTATGCCCATTTCGTCCGCCGCCGCGCACGTCACCAGCAGCGCAAGCGCGCTGTCCAGCCCCCCGCTTACGCCTATAACAAAGCCCTTTGCGTGAATATGCTCCGCCCTGCGCACAAGCGCCGCCCTTTGCAGCGCGAAAAGCCGCCTAAGCTGCGCCTGAGCCTTATCAGGGTCGTTTGAAACATAGCCCTCCTCCTCCGCCTCGGTAAACGGCTCAAAGGCGCTCAGCTTATCTATGCACACGTCCGCATAAACGAACGCATCGCGCGAAAGGGGCTCTGATTCGGCCAGTATTTCGCCGTTTGCGGCTATTGCGCAGTACCCATCGAACACAAACGCCGTTGTGCTTTCCCCGCGGGAGGGCAGCGCCATTGCGGCGGCCATGCCCGTGCGCGCGCTGTATGCGGCAAGGCTGCTCCTGACCGCGCCGTAGCTTTTTGCCGTGGCGTTTATTGCGCCGGAAAGCAGCATGATGTGCCCCTCCCTCGGCTCTCCCTTGGCAAATATCTGCCCCGCGAAGCCCACGCTCAGGCGCGGTATTGGCGTTAGTGTGGACAGGGACGCCGCCCCGCGCGGAACGGCAGGCGCAAAGCCGAACGGATTTGCCGCGCCGCGGGAAGCGGGTATAACGGCATATATCCTGCCGCCCCTGAGCAGCGCAATGCAGCTGCGCACGCGGCCATCAACCATATACGGCAGGCCTATGCTAACAAAAAGCCAGGTATGCTTAGTGGCCTCCGCCACGGCGCCGAGCGCTTCGCGGCAGGCGTTGAGCATAAGCGGATGCTCCATAAGGGAGCCAAGCGTTGCCCCGCAAAGGAAAAGCTCCGGCAGCACAAGATAGTCCGCCTCCGCCTTTTCGGCGCGGCGTATGGCGCTTATTGCGGCAGCAGCGTTGGCCTTAGGGTCTCCCAATACTATTTCCGGCGATGCCGCGGCAAGGCGCACCGGCGCATCGCTCTGCGTTGCAAGCATACATTCGCTCATGGTAATACCTCCATAATTTCGCATAAACATATTCTATTATACACCACGCATACCGCGCAGGAAAAGCACAATATAAAAGCAGCGCCCGCATACGGGGCGCAGCATTGTGCTTTTTATGCCGAACAGCTCTTTATTTCCCATTCCTCGACCTGCGGCCTGCGCTTTGGCGCATATATCCGCCGCGCAGGCTTTTAACATCGCTCACGGTTATTACAGCATTGGGCGCAACGGAATTGATTATATCCATGGCCTCGGGCGCAAGCTTGCGGCGCAGGGTTGACATGAGCATATATCTATCGGTATCGTCCCTGCCCTGAACCTTCATCTCGCTCAGTCCGAACCCGTGCGCACGGAGCGCATCGCCTATTTTATCCGCCGTTTCCGCCTCCATAACAACGCACTGTATGGAGCATAGGCCGAAGGCAAGCCTTTCCTCAAGCCAGCTTCCCGCGTAGTTGCCCAATGAATACGCAAGCGCGTAGGCAACCATTTTCCACGGGTCGCTTTGGTAATTGCTCAGCACGTTGCCCGCAATTATGAGCCAAAGCGTAATCTCTATCAGCGCAAGCAGCGCGCCTATCGCGCGTTCGCCGCGGTTTATGAGCACTATTCTAAGAGTACAGAGCGTAACCTCCAGTATTTTCCCCAGAAATATGCAAATATAAACAATAAGCGTTGTCCCTGCAAAAAACGTGCCGAGTATTTCGAATAACTTAGTCATAAACATCTCTCCTTCCGATAACAAATAATCCAAACCGTACAGGTATTATATTACCTACAATCTGCCTGATAATCAATAGCCGCGGAAAATATATTAAAACGGGCCGGCCGCGGTGCAGCCAGCCCATTCGTTGGGGAAAGGTATATGCGCTTTATTCCTTAATGAGTATGCCGTCCGTATCCACGGCTGCGCCCGCTATGGTGAGCTTCACTTTGCGGTAGCTGTGCAGCAGCACAAATTCGCCGCTGCCCTTTTCCATTGCCACGCTGACGCTTATAACGCTCTTCTGTGACGCGGTAACGAACACAATCTTGGTAATGCCCTGCCTGCTGAGCGCAAACAGTCCGCCGTGCTCTATTATAAACTGGGCTTCCTTTTCATCGGTAGTGATGGTAAGCACGCCGCCCTTCTGCACGGCCTTATAGGCAATGCTCCTGCCCTGCTTATCGGCAACGCGGTAAAGCTGTATGCGCGTATGGTGCGCCATAGGCTCGGGCTGGGGAGCGGGTTCGGGCACAACATATGTGCCTATCTGGAACTCTATCGTCTCTTCTCCGATCCGTACCACGCAGGTGACAGGATAAGTGCCGGGCGCGGTGGGAACGTTCTCGCTGCCGCCGTAGAGTATCTTTTCCACGGCACCCTCGCCATCCGCAGTAACGGTAAATTCGCCGTTTTCGCTGCGGACATCCAACTTGGTCAGGTTTTCCGGCTCGCCATCGTGGTTTTCGCCGCTCAGGCGCATGTTGATATAGTCCTTCAGCGCTTCAATATCGCTGCCGCTTATGCCGTTGATAGTCACGTCAGGCCCGATAATATAATGGCCTTCGTCGCTCTCATGGTTGCTGTACTTGCTGTCGCCAATGTAACCTGTGGCATTCTCATCCAGCGTATATTTGATTTCTTTCGTATTGTAATCGAAGTAGACATCATCATCATCGAGAATACCCGTAGTAACACGCGCATTACCTATGATGATAATGGTTCCGGTCATTTCATCCAGGTTATCGCTGCCTATTGCGGCGGCACGATCGCCCGCTATGGCGGTTACCTGCGCATTGTCCTGAATGATGATCATCCCAGCCATGAGTTCATCCTCGCCCGTGCCGATGCCGGCGCCTTCATTCTCGCCGATTGCCGTAACCTTCGCGCTGTCGCGGATGACGACCCTGCCGGTGGAGGTAAAGACACCGTTATTTCCGGAGCCAATGCCTGCGGTCTCGGAGTTGCTCCCCGCAGTTACCTGCGCGCTGCCGCCGATGGTAATGTTGCCGGACATATTGCTCTCTCTGCCGGAGCCTATACCGGCGCCGCCGGTTTCACTCCATGCGGTCACTTGCGCGTTATCACCGATGGTGATATCACCGGACATTTCACCCATATCTCCGGAACCGATGCCCGCGCCATCGTCTCGGCTTACTGCCGTTACCTGCGCATCACCGCCAATTGTAATATCGCCGGACATGGCTTCGTTTTCATGGCTGCCGATCGCGGCATTGTTGTTGCTATCGTTCTTGCTTCCTGCTTCCAGAGAGCCGCTGCCCGTGATGGTCACATCGCCGTCTGAAACATGCAGACCCGAGCCGTATTCGGAGTTGAGCTTGTTGTCTCCTTCCAGCGTGATGTTCGCGCCGGAGCTGCCCACGTCAATGGCGTCGCCGTAGCTGTTTATATTCACATCCTCAATGGTGATATTTGCCGTTGCATCGTCAGTGGTGGAAACGGTTATGGTATTGTCCGTCGCTTTCTCGCTGTCCCGCTGGGTGATAACAGTGTCGCTATCCGCAACGGCATCGTTATTGCCCTGCTTAACGGATTGGCCGTTTTCGTTTGCAATAACGGTTATGTCGCCATCCTCAAGATACCATGTGGCCGCAAGCGCCGTAGGCATAAGGCACACGGCAAGCATAAGCGCCACAATGGAGATAATTGTTCGTTTCAGCTTCATTGGTCGGTGTTCCTCCTTTTATTAGATATAGTGATAGGAATATCGATACTTTATTATAATCGATAGTTAACGCAATAGCAACATAATTTGTAATATATTCAATTTAACTTATTTTAGTATACAAAAACAATTCTACAAACAAATGCAGAACGGAGTGCGCACCAATTCTACGGCGCATGGATTGCGCAACAGCGCGTTGCTTTACCGTGGGCGGTTTTAATGATATAGTAATGCCGTATGGAGGTGATGAACATGGAAGCAGGTAATATTTTATATGAATTGAGAATGAAAAACGGACTTTCTCAGGATGAGTTGGCGCAGAAGCTATTCGTAACGCGGCAGGCCGTGTCCCGCTGGGAGAATGGAGTTTCCCAAAGTTAAAGATACCACATCAATCCCACGCGGACTTTTGCTCAACCGATACAGCCGGAGGGCTGGATAACAAGAAAAGGCGGTATGCGCCCCGTGGAGGGGTAGCGTACCGCCTTTTCTTGTGGGGGTTTCCAAAGGGGGCAACGCCCCCATTTGGCACACGACTTTGCGAAGCAAAGTGTAGTGTGTTATACGCTCTGCCGGCGTTGCCGTGAAAATGCCGTTGCCGCCGGGGAGGGCAAGGGCATTTGAAGCGGCAGGAAAACAGGGCTTTGTTTGGGGCTGGGAAGCCGGAAACAAAGGGCTGGTTTCAGCAGCAGACAGGGCGTATATGAAAGCCCTCGTCCACCGTCCTCAGCCTATGGGACAAAATGTCCCAAACCTTTAGACACCGTGACTATATGTGTGGCCACACTCATTTATTTTAGTGGTCGTTCTTTTCTCAAAATTGAAATGGGCGGGAAGCCATTTTAGGGCTTTCCCGCCTTGATTGCCCATTAGCAAAGACGGGCGGGGCTGTCAACGGCGGCGCATGAAATGCGCCGTTCATCTTGACCGTTGACTGGCTCGACTGGCTTTGCTATCTCCCCAACAAGTTATTGTTTGTTGTTTTCCCAATTATCTAAACGGGCTTGCATAGTTTCTCGCCATTCTTCACTTGGACAAGCAGTAATCAATTTTCGATACTCTTCACTTGATGGTGCTTCTATCAAATAAGACTCTACCAATTTTAGCAAATCCCACTCTACTCCATACATTCCACCTTCGGGGAAAATGTCAATCAATACGCCTACTTCTTCTCTTGTCAATGGCGTTTTTACATTGGAGAGCAATTCGTCATACATGTTGATGGTTTCTTCTGTAGGGTCATCTTTCACTGCGTCTGGCATTTGACCGAGAAGTTTCAATTTTATAATTGCCTCCTGCACCTTTACTCCCTCCAATTTCTCGTTCTCTATTTTCTCCCCCGCTGTGGGTTTGGATTTTTCAGCAAGTCCGACTTCTGTGCAATCTTTTTCAGCCACTTCTTTTCCTGTCTCTTATACACATCTGACGCTGCCGACGAAGCTAGAAGTG
>OWIP01000844.1_pt1 | contig 21238 bp, 20 predicted proteins | sample 1732581 | NCBI WGS metagenome assembly OWIP01 (sample SAMN05065731, study PRJEB22554) | human gut metagenome | biome: ENVO:2100002; feature: ENVO:00000062; material: ENVO:00002003 | host: Homo sapiens | place: USA
TCTACACTTCTAGCTTCGTCGGCAGCGTCAGATGTGTATAAGAGACAGCTCATGCGTTGACGCATTCCGGAAATGATACTATAATTTATAAAACAGAAATGAAACAACAAATAAAAAGGGGGTAATTTATGCTTCACATCACTTCACTGGATGATGGACTGGATATTTTTAAAGCACTCGGCTCCAATGTTCGGATTGAAATTATAAAACTGTTGATTGAAAACAAAGAAATGAACATGAACGAACTGGCAGCAAAACTGAACATTACGAACGGTGCTCTGACGGGACATATAAAAAAACTGGAGGCATGCGGAATTGTCAATACGTCCAATGATTCCAGCGGGCACGGAAACCAGAAAATCTGTACTCTGCATCTGGATAAAATTCTCATTGATCTGGACGCACCGGAAGAAGCGCAGAATGTTTACAATGCAGAACTTCAGGTCGGACATTACTGCAATTATGAAGTCTATCCGACCTGTGGGCTGGCTACCGCTTCCCATCTGATCGGTGAAGTGGATGATACGCGCTACTTTGCACATCCTGATCGCTACAATGCAGATATTCTCTGGTTTTCCAAAGGATTTGTGGAATATGAAATTCCAAACTTTATTCCAGGTTCCCAGAAAATCACGCAGATTTTAATCTCTGCCGAGCTCAGTTCCGAAGCCCCGGGAATCAATAACGTCTGGCCATCCGATATCAGTTTTTATTTAAATGATGTCTGCATCGGCACCTGGACATCCCCGGGAGATTTCGGAGATGTCCGCGGTATTTTCACTCCAGACTGGTGGTTTCCGAACTGGAACCAGTATGGATTGTTAAAAATGCTTGTGATCAATAAAAAGGGAACTTTCATAGACGGATTGCAGATTTCAGATGTCACCATCCGGGACTTTAATCTGGACTATCGCAGCAGCATGAAGCTGCGCATGGCAGTCAATGACAATGCAGAACACGTTGGAGGACTCACGATTTTCGGTAAATCTTTCGGTAATTATGGACAGGATATTAAAGTCAGCATTAATTACGCACCAATTGAAGAATAATTTTATTAAAAAAGGCCTTTGCATGTTATTTCTCCATGCAAAAGCCTTTTTAACCAGCATCCATTATACCAGATTTCCGATTCTTTTCGCCCAGAATGCAACACCATCACTGCGCAGTCCGCACAACAGAATTGTTTCACACTTCCGCTGTGCATCCCAGCCACAATAAACCCGCACCTCCTCCGTATAAGGTCCATATGCAATCATGCCCCTGTGGTCTGCAGTATACTCCCATTTTCCCTGAACAGAACAGTTCTCATAATATCCATCCGGTGCAAGTTTCATTGGCACAGAACAGGTAATTCCCTGCGGCAGTGCCGGCGCAAGCGTAATCCGCTCATAAAACCCGCATATCTGCTCTTTCGTTACCGGCTTTATCCCGTCTCCTGTATCTGTCTTCGCAAGGGGCTGTGCTGCCACAAACGGCCACCCATCCTCGCTCCAGAAAATTTCACGTATCTGCATCTCAGACGGTTCTTCCTGTTGTGTAAAGTTTTTCCTGCGGATATGACATACAAGATACCACCGTCCGTTTACATCATGTAACACTGAATTATGTCCGGGACCCATATATGCCTGCCCTTCATTCCATTGATATCCACACATGGCGAGTAATCCTGTGCTGTTATCCTCATCCTCATCTGCAATCAGATCCTTTCCGTGGAAATCAATAAATGGTCCGCAGATACTCCGGCTTCTTCCCACCCGGATATTATAATCGGATTTTAAAGATCCGTAGGACACAAACAGATAATAATAATTATTCTGCGCATTGTATACCATATACGGGCCTTCCATACTGCCGCTCTGCCACTTCGGGCGTCGTGCAATGCATACCCCGATTCCTTCTTCTTCGGCAAAACCTGTAGTCTTGTTCAGTTTTAATACATGGCAGCCACCCCAGAAAGAGCCATAAAGCATATACTGCTCCCCTGTTTTTGCATCCTCGATAATATTTGCATCAATTGCATTGGTAACACTCTGCGGAAATTTTTCTGTTGTTTTAAGCACACACCCTTTGGGTTCGAACGGACCTTCCGGGCAGTCTGCCACTGCCAGAAAGATACAGGACTGGCGCACACCCCAGCTGGAATTGGAACAGTACAGACGATATTCTTTTCCCACCTTTACGATATCCGGTGCCCAGATATCTTCACTGCCGGTCCATTCCACCGACTCCTGCGGCGGACGTTCCACAACTTTTCCGATTTCCTGCCAGTGCACCAGATCTTTTGATTTCTGGCATATGGCACCTGTACTGTATGTATAATAATTTCCACTAACCTCATCATAAAATATTGCCGGATCGTGTATCATGCGTCTCTCCTTCTTGTTCCCATTTTTCATAGGGACAGTTCTGTCCTTTTACCGCAGCACGAAGCTGCACATAGCATCCGCAAGCACGGCACATATGCTCCCCATACCATGTGCATTTCCCACAACATGCCAGACGCCTTGCATACGTCACATCTTCTGCCTGTTCTTCCGGCGTAAGCTGTGCAAGGTACCGCAAAAGATATTCCTCCAGACCGCCCCCGTATTGTTTTGCCAGTTCGCATTTTCTGCAATACCGTTCTGATTCTTCCATATGATCCTGTCCATTTTGCATTATTGCAGGCGCAGTTCCACCACACTGCATGGCGGAAGCATGATTTTTATCCCATCTGCACACTTTTTATATGCGGTAAACACTTCTTCTTTTACAAGTTCCGGCGCATCAAACGTATTATGTGCGTGCATCTCTGCCGAAACAACCTTTGCTTCCTTCACAGAATATACGTGTTCATCTCCGGCGATCACAATCTCTATTTCTTTTTCCTCATCCGCAGAAAGATTGTTTAATGTAACCGTAATGATATGCTCCGCATCCTCGGATACAGATTCCGTCACCTCCGGAACTTTCCATTCTCCTATACCGACTTCGCCCACTCCTGTCAGGGTACTGCTCAAAAGCGTTGCCCCCTGATGGTGCCGGTACATATGGAATACATGATACGTCGGTGTCTTAATCATCTTTGGTCCTTCTGTGAGAATGACAGACTGCAATACATTTACCATCTGTGCAAGATTTGCCATCTTCACGCGATCACAGTGCTTATTAAAAATATTCAGGGTGATCCCTGCAACCAACGCATCCCTTATCGTGTTCTGCTGATATAAAAAGCCCGGATTGGTTCCCGGTTCAACTGTAAACCAACAGCCCCACTCATCCACGATCATTCCGATTTTTTTATCCGGATCGTACTGATCCATAATCTTTCCGTGGCGTTCCACAAGAGTTTCCATATAAAGTGCTTTTTTTAATGTCTTATACCACACTTCTTCATCAAAATCCGTTGCACTTCCCTTGATTTCCCAGCCTTCCGGATGCACATAATAATGCAGGGAAAGCCCATCCATAAATCCATGAAATTCAGGAGCGGTGTGATCATGGGTTGTCTCTAATACCTTCCTTGTCCAGTCATAATCATCCACATTTGCTCCGCCACAGATCTTTTGGATCGGTTTCTGCGGATCATAATTGCGCACATAGGTCTGATATCTGCGGTACTCATCTGCATAATACTGCGGTCTCATATTTCCCCCACATCCCCAGTTTTCATTTCCAACACCAAAATAATCAATGGTCCACGGCTCCTCATGTCCATTTTTTTTGCGCAGATCTGCCATCGGGGACACCCCGTTAAATGTCATATATTCAACCCATTCCGACATCTCCTGCACGGTTCCGCTTCCAAGATTTCCGTTAATGTAGGTTTTACATCCAAGCTGACGGCAAAGTTCAAAGAACTCATGCGTTCCGAAACTGTTGTCCTCTACCACACCACCCCAATGGGTATTAATCATTTTCTTCCGGTTCTCTTTCGGTCCGATTCCGTCTTTCCAGTGATACTCGTCCGCAAAACATCCCCCCGGCCAGCGCAATACCGGAATCTTAATCTCTTTGAGTGCTTCCACCACATCTGTACGCATCCCATTGACATTTGGAATTTCAGAGTTCTCACCCACATAGAGTCCTTCATAGATGCATCTGCCCAGGTGTTCCGAAAAATGCCCGTAGATCTCTGGTGCAATGGTACCTTCTTTTTTATTTTTGTTGATCATTAACTTTGCCATATCTCTTTACTCCTTTTGGATATATTGTACGCCCCAGAGAGTTTCCTCGTTGTCTCCTGCAGCCGAAAAACAAAACACCGGATTTTCCGCTTCATCGGTCATTTCCATTAATACCCCTTTATAAACGACACCGTCCAGTGTAATGGTAATGTAATTTGTGCCTTCCCTTACCTCATATGTACCGCTTTTTTCTCCACCGGTTACTTTTCCATCCGCAAACGTATATGCCTCCGCTTCGCGAATCTTACTGCTGATATCTGTTCCATGGTTTACTACATAAAATGTACCGGATACATCCGATTTTTTGTACCCCTTTTCCGAGAGAGTTTCTCCCATTGTGGCAAATGGTGCTGCAACAAACCACCCATCCTCATTTGTGTACATCTGATGTACACGCGGTTCATGATACTCTGTGCCATCGTCAAACCGCTGATGATATGTAATGTAATATTTCCCGTCATCATCCTGAAATGTGGACTGACCGCCCGGTGCCATATAGGTATAATTTAAACTCGGGAATGTATAATTCCCCATCATTTTTAAACCATAATTGAAATGATCGTCCTGATCTTCCAGTGTATTTCCTGCCACATCCACATATGGTCCCGTTGGCTTTTCACTGCGAAACTGCCGAATCTGATACCCACCATCACTCTGCAGATCTCCATAAGAAACAAACAGATAATAATAGCCGTTTTCTGCGTCATACTGGATATATGGACCCTCAGCAGAGTGATGTCCACCACCAATCAGCCGATATCCATAATACGGATCGGCATCCTTGTCATCCACCGGATAAATCGGGTATCCAGTGGTGGGATCAATCTCCAGCAGAAAGATACCACCTGACCATGAGCCATAATTCATCCACATCCGCCCGTCTGCATCGGTAAAAATCGCCGGATCAATACAGTTTGGCCACTCCTTATTGTTATATCCACCATATTCCAGATATCTGGAAATATCTGCATTTTTGCCGAGTACATCGTACAAATTCGTTTCGCTGATATTGCTTTTTCCATATCCGGAATATAAAATCGTATCCACATAAGTATACGGTCCCTCTATATTGTCTGCAGTTGCAAAACAGAGAGTCGATTTCACATAAGAAGATGTCGTACAGAAATACATGACATATTTCTTCATTGTCTCATTGTAAATTACATTTGATGCCCAGACAGAATACCCATTATCTGTGTTTTTTCCGACAAAATCAAAGGCAGCGTACGGCTCTGTCAGCAAATTGTCAAACAGTGTATTCGCTGCATCAACACCATTTGCAAAATAATTCCATTTACGCAGGTCCTGACACTTTGCCCCTACCATATGACTGCCGAACATATAATATGTATCGCCTTCCCTGATGATCTGCGGATCGTGACAGGATGCTGCAACCGTAAATCCACCTTTTTTTATCTCATCTGCTGCGGCCTCCTTCCCAACGGAAGAACCGCCGGAGGCGCAACCGGATGCAAGGCATGCCAGAAGCCCTGCAACGGTCAACACACGAACCATTTTTTTCTTAATCATACGCAAACACCGGCTTTCCGTTTTCATCCCATTGAACCTGCATCAGATGTGCATGACGGTTTGGATTATAGAGAGGATTTCCCTCTATCTCTGTTTCTGTGCGTGCATGGTATATCATGATATCATTTCCGTCTTCATCTTTGGTAAAAGAATTATGTCCCGGTCCGTAAATTCCTTTTTCATAACTGCTTTGTAATACCGGATGACGCTCCTTTCTCCAATTTAACGGATCCAGCAGATCCGTTCCGCTGGTTGCAGTAAGCATACCGACACAATAGGCAACCCCTGTGTCACTCGCCGAATATGTCAGGTACAGTTTATCCCCGTGATGAATCACTGCCGGTCCCTCATTTACCCAGAATCCCACACGTTCCCAATCATAATCCGGTGTTGTAAGAAGCACCTGCACCGTTGCCAGCTTGCACGGAGACTCCATTTTTGCAATATAAAGATTGGAAATCTGCTTGCCTACTCCAACCTTTTCTGCCCACACGTAGTAATAATCTCCGGCATCCTCAAATACGGTTGCGTCCAGGGAGAATGCTTCAAACGAGAATTCATCCCCATCTGCACGCTGCATTTTGCCTTTTTCCACCCATGCATCTGCCAATGGGTCCTGCCCCTGACATTCCAGCACATATGGACGGATTTTCCAGATATCCTCTTCTTCACCACCGGCAAAATAGATGTACCATTTTCCTTCCAGATAGTGCAGTTCCGGTGCCCAGATATGCTTGCTCATCGGACCACTCTCATGCTTTTTCCAAATGACCACTTCCTCTGCCTGTGGAAGATCTGCCAGTTTTTTTGCCCGGCGCAGTACAATGCTGTCATATGCCGGAACCGATGCCGTAAAATAATACCAGCCATCCTTTTCATACACATACGGATCTGCTCTCTGCAGAATCCAGGGTTCATTAAATTTCAGTCTCTTATCCATATGTTTTCTCCACTATATTTTATAATTTTATAAATTATTTTATTTATATTTAAAATTATATAGAGGATGAACATAAAATGCAACTATTTTAGATTTCTTTAAACAATTTTAGTTATGTTGAACAATATTGTGCATTTGTTTTTGTGGAAAAACCTGTATTTGACATTTCTCACTTTATGTAATATTGTTTATTAGGATTCTAATAATTGAAAGAATCACTTCATTATCTTCTGATGTCCGACCATTTCCTGTTTCAGAAGAAAATGGGCGTGTGATATAAAAAACGGGAGGCTTTTGCCTCCCGTCATGTGTTTTTCTATAAAACAGCCTGCAAAATCAGTGACATAATCACAATGACCGCACATACCACACCGCTTATCCGCATCGTTCTGCTGACATCTTTTTTCTCACTTATCCGTTTGAGCCATCCCGTTGTATACAGTATGTTTGCAATAAGCGTGCCAAGCGTCCACGCATACAGATCCCGCTTCACACTTTCCCAAAACGGAGACACTGCCAGTCCACCTGCGTCCATGACCATTGCGATCAGTATTGTGATCACACCGGTAATTCCTATGATCCGTACCCGTTTTAAGAGCCTTGCGTTGTTTGTCTCTGTATAATCCGTTACTTTGATTACGGTTTCCTTTAATTCCTCATTCATCTGCTCGCTTTTCCTTTCTCCATCAATGATTTCCCGGATATCAACTTCATAAAAATCTGCAAGTTCCAACAGCATGCTGATATCGGGCATATTGCTTCCCGTCTCCCAGCGTGACACCGTGCGGCTTGTGATCTGAAATTTTTCCGCAAGCTGCTCCTGCGTCAGCTTCTTTTCATTGCGCAGTTGTTTTAAAAAGTAACCTGTCTTTTTCTGATCCATAATGAAATCTCCTCTTGCTTTCCATCCATGTAAATCTGCTCCTCCTTTCGCAGATTACAATACCTGTTTTTTCCAGTAAAAGCCACGACATAAAGCGAGAACTGCCGTGTTTTCTGCACCGGACATGAAATGTCTGCCCGGAAATCCCGTTTAATTACAAATCATACCTATCTCTTCTTTTTGCTGCCTCGTTATAAACCTGTTCATCCGTTCTGGCAGAAACAACAATAATTTTCATAACTTTGCCCACTCTCTCAACCTTATAGACAACCCGTATCCCCAAATCTCTGAACTTTATCTTCATAAGATTGGTAAGGTTTGTTCCACTTTTATTACCCAATGGTTTCCCATATCCACCTTCCCTCACTGACAACGGATTCTGGCTGACTTTTTTAATTCCTTTTAACACCTGTATCTGAGCTGAATGGTCAAGTTTTTTCATATCCTTTTCCGCTTCCTCTAAAAACTCAATACTCCATATCATTCGATATCTGCATCCTCCGCTTCCAAAAGTTCTGCTTCACCGATGCCCAAATGTTTCATCACTGAATCATATGAAACAGTCTCTTTATTCCCGTTATCATCCAAACGTTTATTTGCTTCCAACAAAAGAAAATAATCTTCCTCAATCTCCGTTAATCTTGTATACTCTTCGGGTGACAGAATAATTGCAGAAGGCTGGTTATTTTTTAAAACAATCAGTTCTTTTTCGGAACGAAGTCTATCAAATATCTTTGCAGCCTGCCCTTTGTTAAATTGTGAAATTGGAACAAGACTCTGTAAAAAATCAGATGCAATTGCCATAACAGACACCTCCATTGTTTAATTTCACTTATATTATATGCAGGAACAAGCCAAGAATCAATATAAAAATTGTATTATTTTCTTTATAATTTTCATTATTATTTATTGTTCTTATTTCATGTTCACAGGACAATACACGGTATATGTATATGTATACGTTCCATCCTCATTTTTCACAGTAGAATCCCCAAATGTTCCCACAAGCGTTCCATCGGAAGAAAATGCAAAGACCGTCTCAACACCAATTTCTTCCGGCAATGTTTTTATGCTGTAATCTGTCACCTCAGCATCCGACTGCATATGAATATCGCCGTCTACCTCTACTGAGGACTTATGCGTAAAAACTGATTTGCTATGCCCCGGCTTCTTCACCTATTGGGACATATAGCGAAAATGTTGCCCTTTATGTCCCGGCTTCTTCATCTGTCGGGACATATATGGAAAAACTTACTTACTATGTCCCAGTTTTCATCAAAAAGAGGACGTTTGGGCATACTTTTTCTGTATATGTCCCGCCTAGTTCTGTTTCCAGGACTTTTTACTTCCCTTTTTCTACATATGTCCCGCGTCTCTCTTTCCCCGGGACTTTTTACTTCTCTTTTTCTACATATGTCCAAAACTCCCCCAAAAACTATAAACTGCCAAACAATGCTTTTCAAATATATATCAACGCATTTCTCGCAGGCGCAAACGCAGACGAAACATAACTTTTCACAAGTTTCCTTTTAAATAGTAACTTTGCAGACATATAAAATTTAGCTTTTGCTAAAATGATATTAGAAAACAGAGTTTTAGTATTTTCATTTTATGTATTCTGGTATATCATAAGTCCAGCACCGCTTCTTGACTAATGCTGTTTGATGTGAATATATCTGTTTATTTATAATTGAGTAAACATCCCCAAAATATACAAAACCAATTGCTTTTTTGCTGAATATGTATTTGTCACACGAACAAAACGGTGCAAATTTTTAATCGGCTCATTTATCGTTTTATATAGCATTGCTCTGGAAAACGGTTTTATGAAATAATATCAGGAGAAACTCATGATCTATTTAAAAAATCCCCTGTGCCTTGGCATGGAAGAATCAGAATATAAAGAAATGCTCGCTCTGGGCGGTATGCGCCAGAAACATTTTGAGAAAAATGAAGTGATCTTGTCTGCCGGATGTACCACGCACGAAATCGGACTGGTACTTTCCGGAAGCGTTAATATTGAAAATCTCGACCTGTGGGGTAGCAAAAGCATTTTGAGTAATGTCGATGCCGGACAGGTTTTCGGGGAAACTTATGCATTTTCCCGCGAAACACTGATGGTCGATGCGGTTGCTGCCCAGCAGACCGACATTCTGTTCTGGAATCTGGATATTCTCGTCCACACACCGCATCCTGCAAGCACCTGGCAGCCAAAATTTATCCGGAATCTGCTGCAGATCTCCCTGCGCAAAAATCTCGCGCTCTCCCAGCGAATTTTCTGCACAACACCGAAAACGATCCGTGGGCGGCTGCTTGTTTATCTGTCAAACCAGGCGGCAAAAGCCGGCAGCAATCATTTTAAGATTCCGTTTGACCGGCAGGGGCTGGCGGACTATCTGAATGTCGACCGCAGTGCGCTTTCCAAAGAGCTTGGCAAAATGCGGGACGAAGGAATTCTGACCACCCGGAAAAATGAGTTTACCCTGCACGGGGAAAGCACATAACAAAAGTGCTTTCCCGCGCATCACCCCTAATTAAACTCCTGCGGACTTATATATTTACTCTTCGACACAGCGTAGCCATTTTCGTATTTCACGGTGAGATACAACGTCTCCTCTCCGTCTGTCAGTTTCACATAACAGATGCCGTCCTTGAAACGGTCCGTAATGTCCAGCTTCTGGTCTTTATAATACAGCCAGACACTGCCGTCATCTTCGTACTCCACATCCGGCTGATTGATCTGTTCCATAATTTCATCTTCGGTCAGTGGACGTTCTGCACCGTCTCCATCCATTGCGACACCGCCGCCCTGCATTTCCGTGGAATCGCCGTTTTCATCTGGTATTTTTATCGTATAGCTGCTGATGCCGCCGTCGTTTTTGATCTCGAGCGTTGCGTTCGTCTGATCGCCGTTTATCCAAAGCTGGATCGTTCTCTGGATGCCGCCAAGATCTGCTGCATAGGCAGTTCCCACGCCTCCTGCTAAGATAATACATGCTGCGGCTGCTGCCGCGATGGTTTTCATTTTATGATGTTTCTGTCTCATTGCCATTTGTTCTGCCTCCATGGAAAAATCACCGGAGGTCTGTAACACTGAAAATGCCTGCCTGTATTTTTCTTTATTCGTCATCTTCCCATTCCTCCTTTAACGACTGTTTCAGCAGCACCCGCCCGCGTGACAGGCGGACCTTGACATTACTTTCTGACAAATGCAGAATTCCTGCAATTTCCCGGATGGCGTAATCCTCATAATAAAACAGGTGAATGACGATGCGATACTTTTCCGGAAGTTTCATCACGGTCTCAAACAGATTTTCTGATTCCGGTGTCTCGAAGGTCAGCGTTTCCATATAATCTTCCAGCGATAATTTGTTTTTCCGCCAGAAGGTGTGATTACAGTTCTTTGCTTTGTTGATTGCCACCCGGATCAGCCATGCCCGGATATGCTGCTCGTTTTCAAATTGTTTCTTGTTCATGTGGTACTGCAAAAACGTATCCTGCACAACATCCTCGGCATCCTCTCTGCTCTTACATACATTAAAAGCCGCCGCGAATAAATTGTTCTGATAGCGTTCCATCAGTTCCTATACGGATTGTCTCATGAGCCGCTCCTTTATGTTTCATTTCCAAAGGCCTTTCACTAATAATACAAACGAAAAATCGGAAAGGTTACAAAAAAAGGAACCCTGTCCGGATATCTTTCCGGACAGGATTCCTTTTTATTATGTTCTCCTACTCTGCCAGCTTAAACCTGCCAACCAGATTCTTCAATCCTTCCGACTGTGCGGAAAGCTCCTGGCTTGTCGCAGAAGTTTCTTCTGCAGCTGCGGAGTTGCTCTGTACGACACTGGAAATCTGCTCGATTCCCTGCTCGATCTGCTTTAACATATTTGCCTGCTCGGTAGAACTCTCGCTGGCGCCCTTTACCGCATTCGCAAAATCATTCATGGATTCAAGAATCTTATTTAATGCAGCAACCGTCTTTTCTGTAATCTGGTTTCCGTTTTCAATTTCCTGCAGAGATTTTTCAATCAGATCGCGAGTATTGACTGCCGCCTGTGCACTGTCACCCGCCAGTTTTCCGATCTGATCTGCCACAACCGCAAAACCTTTTCCGGCTTCCCCGGCACGTGCTGCCTCAATGGAAGCATTCAGGGACAACAGGTTGGTCTGACTTGCAATCTCCTCGATGGAACCGATGATGTTTTGGATTTCCTGTGAGGTACTGCTGATCCGCTCCATGGCATTGGTCAATGCCTGTAATTCTTCTCTGCTTTGATCTGCCTGTTCTACGGCAGTGCGTACCATCTGGTAAGCCCCGGAAGCGCTCTCTGCGCTGGATTCTGCAATTCCGCTGACACTCTCTACCGTTGCTGTCAGTTCTTCTACTGCACCTGCCTGATCGGTGGCACCTTCTGCCAAAGCCTGTGCCCCGCCTGCCAGCTGCCCGGAACCGGATGCAACCTGCTCGGATGCTTCATTAATCTGTGTCAGGGTATCACTCAGTTCATGTTTTAATTTGCTTATGGACTCATACTGCTGTCTGAAATTTCCAATATAAATCTGTGCATTATTACTGGATACATTGAAATTTCCTTCTGCCATTTCTCCCAGAAGATAACTGGTATCCTGCACAATCACCTCCAGAGTTTTGCATGCCTGCCGGAAATTACCGGCAAGTTTTCCGAGTTCGTCTGGAGATTCATAATTTATTTCCACATCAAGCTGTCCTGCTTTCAGTTTCTCAGCTGCACCTTCCAGTTCCTGAATTGGCTTTAGCATAATTCCGGTAATGGTGGTCCGGATGACAGTGGAGAAAGCCACTGCTCCTGTTCCTATGAGAATCATCAGAATAATGCTCACAATTCCCGTTACCCTGGCAGATGTATACTGACTCTTTGCCTCTGCGGATGCCACTTTTCCGATATCAACCAATATATCCTGAATTTTCTCTGTTGCATCATTATAATCGGAATTAAACAGTGCCAGAGCTTCGTCATTTTTATTCCGCTTCGCCAGTTCCACGACCGCTGCCCGCTGTTTTTTCAGTTCTTCTATCGCATCTTTTAATTCCGCAACTTTCTTTTTATCATTATAAGACTTCTCCAGTGCGGTAACATTTTTTCCAACCTGATCTGCATACTTCTGTGCCAAATTAGAATAACTCTGTGTGGAACTTGCATCATCGGTTGTCATCGACCACAAAATATATTTTCCCACAAGCTGTATATCTTTACGGATTTCCATCTGCAATGTGCTGTTTGCATATGCTTCCTTGTAAAACTTATAAGTATCCACATTCATCATTACAATGGAAACAAGCGAAACAACCATAGCAACAGCAAACGTTACAATGACTGTAGTAAATGCATACTTCAACTTCATTCCTACCTTCAGTTTTCGGTAAAACTCTTCCATTTTTTTTCGTCCTTCCATTTTCTCTGTTCCTTTCTTTATTCCGCTTTAAAATACTATTTTTATCATACGCCTTTTTCCCTCCCACTGCAATGTTTCTGTCGAAAATATGCGAATTTTATCTTTTTCCACACTCAGAAATTCCCCCCTGGTTTGTCCCCTTTGCATTCCAATAAAATGATGGTACAATGATGACATAACACAAAACATCTGTTTTACATATATTGTTGGAAATGGAAATGGAAATGAAATGGAAAAAGCACAGATTCGAATAATCCGAAGCAAAAGAAAAACCGTTGCACTGGAAATCCGTCCGGATTTATCGGTTCTGGTAAGGGCACCTTACTGGATGGCAGACTGGCAGATCCGTAAATTTGTCGATGAAAAATCAGACTGGCTGTATGCCCATCTCCGGGAAATGGAACAAAAACAAAAATTGGAAGCTGCACGCCCGAAAGCCGCACCTTTAACTCCCGGGGAATTGCAGGTGCTTGCAGATGAAGCACTGCGCGTAATTCCGGAACGGGTACGGTTTTATGCCCCGGTTGTCGGCGTGACCTATGGCAGGATCACCATACGAAACCAGCGTACACGCTGGGGAAGCTGCAGTGCAAAGGGCAATCTTAACTTTAACTGCCTGCTGATGAAAGCACCGCCGGAAGTGCTGGATTACGTGGTTGTCCATGAGCTGTGCCACCGGCTGGAGATGAACCATTCACCACGCTTCTGGGCACAGGTGGAGCGTGTGCTTCCAGACTATAAGGTTTCCCGCAAATGGTTACGGGAACATGGCAATGAGCTTATGGATTTAAACCCATAAGAAGGAGATACCGGTATTCCTGCATCTCCTTCTTGCTTTCATGTTATTTTTTACATGTAATATCGTTCTGTTCTCAATTACTTTCTATTGTATAAGTCCCCTCTTCAAAATTTACATGCAATTCGGCATATGCCCCGTCATATTCCCAGCGGATTTCCAGAGAACTCTCCTCTCCGGAGATTGTCACCTCTGCACCTTCCGAAAATGCCTTATGGGTATTCCTCATACGGATTAGCGCAAGCTGTTTTTGAACCACATCTTTTTTCAGTCCTTCCGCGATCTGATCACCGGAAAGATTTGTCCGGTTGATTTCCTTATGTCCGGATTCCCCTGCACGCTGCACCGCTTCATGGTCATTTTTTCCGGCAAACAGATCCAGATACCAGATCTGCGGTTTGCCCGGCATAAACATCTGGATGGCCCGCGCCAGAAGCATTTTTTCATCCGACTCTCCCAATGCACTGTAGTACGTGGCATTTACCTGATAATACAGATTCTTTTGTCCATGTAAATTTTTGACCATGCCTCCGCGGGATACAATCCGGTCAATTAACGACTGGATCTCCTCTTTTGGAAGCAGTCCCTTTAAATCCAGAAGCGGGATGCCGTCGTGACAGCCAAGCATGTTGACCGTGGAGATCTTCTTTTCCACAATTTCCTTCGCCCATGCCGCAAGGTATGTTCCGCGCCTGTTCTCAATCGCATCAATGACCAGTCCCGGCAGGAAAAAATCGTAGGTCGCATAGCCTTTTTCTGCAAGCGTCTGGTATATTTTTTCGTCATACGCTGCGTGGATCTCCGGCAAAAGCGTAAGTCCCAAAGGTTCTGCCAGCGCATGAATCTTCTGTAAAAGTTCCCATGTCTCCGGATCATTGAGGAAGTTTTTCTTTCCCGGTGTCTTCGGCGCATAGGCAAAGGCATCCAGCCGCACGATCGCCGCTCCATAAGAAGCTATTTTCTCCAGTGTTTCACGATAAAACTCCCACACCTTTGGCGACTGGATGTTTACATCCATCTGTCCAAGATAGTGTCTGCCATGCACTTCCTGATAAAAGGTATTCCAGTATGGCACCTTTTTTCCATCCGGAAATTCCACCATCAGGATCGGCAGCCCGGGTTTGCGGAAAAACATCTGCTTCAGGCAGCTTTCCTCCGGCTGGATATAGCCTTCCTCTGTCATGGTTCCATGCCCTTCCCAGAAGCGGTTCCAGTCGATGAAAAAATCGCGGTACACAGAAGCCTCCCCTTTTTCCACAAGATCCTGAAACTGTGGGGACTGTGCGGAAGCATGGTTTAAAATAAAATCCAGTTTCAGGTCAATCCCCATATTCTTTAACTGGTCAAGGTCTTCCCGGTTGGCAAGCTGCTCATTCAGGTCATAGTCGATCACGGAAAATCCCCGGTCGAGATCGGAATGATACAGGCTCGGCAGAATGTAAAAAGAAGAAAATACATCCTGCATTGCCTCAGTTTTTAGCAATGTTACAATATCTCCCAGATTTCCTCCAAGGCTGTCGGGATATGCATTGAGCATCGGTTTATGGTTCATAAACTCTTCCGTCCTTTCCCACGATTAATCCTGCATTTTTGCGCTGCACTTCAAGTTTTTCCTGTTCCAGCTCTACCACGCGGCAGATAAACGGGCTTGCAGCATTCTCATCGCGGTTTCTGCGGATGCGCCGCTCCTTTGTCTCCTCCGGGGAACTTTCCAGAAAGACGGGCAGATCCACACCATGTAAATCGTCACTGCCTCCGTGTGTCCACTCCAGAAGTAATACGGATATTCCGGAAAAATCGGTTTCTTCCGATGAGATCTCGCCATCTTCCCGTCCCATATGCCGCAATGTGATCGTATCTTTTCCCTCATGAAATGCCGCAAGCACTTCATTGATCCGGTCGAAGTCAATCTCTTTCTTTGTTCCGAGATATCCACGCAGTCCGTCTTCCCCGGTTTCTTTATACACACGCATCCGTTCTTCATCATTGCGTTTTGGAATCCGGTGTGGATAATCATCGCCCGAGAGCAGATAACAACCCGTTCCGTCATTTAAAAAGTACTGCTGCAATGCCGTTGCAAGTGTTGTTTTTCCGGAACCGGAGCCACCGTAAAGGCTGATGACCACTCGATTTTTGACATTCCCGTCACGCCATTTCTGCACTTTTTCATATAATGTTCCAGCCTCTTTCAGTTCTGTAAAAGCAAACTGATATGCCTCATATTCTCTGGTAAACGGCGGAAGCGGAATTCCCGCATGCATCAGTGCTGCACCGGAATACTGCCTGCCGCTTTGTTCTTCCAGATACACGGCATCCGGTTTTAACCCACGCAGGCGGACATAAACGGTCGCCTGATTTGCCTCTGCCATAAGACGCACTACGCTTACCAGTGCATGATCCTGTTGCTCTGAGACGGACATCCATGCCGCAATTTCATCCGTAAACGGATCCGACAGCCGCCAGTACGTTCCCTCGTTAATGAGCGTTTCATACTTCTTGTACGTTTTGATCTGCTCCCGGATCTGCTGTTTTTCCTCATCCGATAAAAGCGCCGGGTTTAATTCGTAACCGAAAGTTCCCGCCATCGCTGTCACCCCACGGGTATGGAAACTTGTCACCCGTCCGGTCTGGTGATTTGGAACCGCCGAAACATGTGCCCCCATCGCGGAAACCGGATAGAAAAACGAGGTTCCGTACTGGATTCTTGTGCGGTTGATCGCATCGGTATTGTCGCTGCACCAGATCTGTGGGGAATAATAAAGCATTCCCGCGTCAAACCTGCCGCCGCCACCGCTGCATCCCTCCAGCAGAAGATCCGGATAGCGGCTGCACAGGTGTTCCAGAAAATCATAGACACCAAGCACATAATCATAGGAAAGATTTCCGGCATAGACATCTGCCATGCTGCGGTTCATATCCCACTTGACATAATCAATTTTTCCCTGATCAAGCACGGCAGAGATCTGGTCAAACACACAATCGCGCACTTCTTTTCTGGAAAAATCAAGCAGTAGCTGGTTTCTAGAGCGCACCGGCTTTTTCCCCGGAATCCGGATCGCCCAGTCCGGATGCGCCCGGTACAGATCACTGTCTTCATTGACCATCTCCGGCTCAATCCAGATGCCAAATTTCACGCCCTGCTCATGCACACGGATAATAAGATCTGCCAGACTGCCCCCCAGTTTCTTTTCGTTGACCTGCCAGTCCCCAAGGGAAGAATTGTCATCATTTCTTTTCCCGAACCAGCCGTCATCCATCACTACCATATCAATTCCAAGGGAAGCGGCTTCTTTTGCCAGATCCACAATCGTATCTCCCGTAAAATCAAAATAGGCTGCCTCCCAGCTGTTGATCAGCACCGGACGCTGCATATGGACATATTTGCTGCGGCACACATGGTTACGGATGCAGTTATGATACTGCTGCGACAATGCAGACAATCCATCTGCCGAATAGGATAAAATGACTTCCGGCACCGTAAAGGTTTCTCCAGCCGCGAGCGGGTAGGAAAACAGTTCTTCATTTAATCCAAGAAGCAGGCGCGTCTGGTTGAACTGGTCTTTTTCCGCCTCACAGGAGAAATTGCCGCTGTATACAAACAGCATGCCATAGCAGCTGCCTGCCGTCTCTGTTGTCCCTTTTTCTGCCAGAATTACTGCCGGATTATACTGATGGCTGGATGTTCCCCTGCGGCTGCCAAACGCAATCGTTCCATGTCCCAGCGGGGTGCGCTCCAGATTGCGCTCCATGGCATGCTTTCCATAAAACCGCAGGACATCAAACTCTCCCTGTACAAAATCCAGACAGGCTGCCGCTGCCTTTTCGATCGTAATCTGTCCGGTTCCCATATTTTTAATCCGGACACTCCTTGTAATGATATCGGTTTCTTCTAAAACGCCATACAGCAGATGCACTTCAACCTGTGCGTTTTCATCTGCAAGGACTATTTCCAGTGTCTGTGCTTCGTTTTCATCTGCCCAGACAGCCGGAAGTCCCTGTAACTGATACTTGCCGCTTCGGATCTCATAGCTCTTAAAAAGCAGATCCGCACTTTCCACCCCTTTTTCATTTTTGATATTCAGCGCGATATTGCGGTAATCTCCGGTGCCAAGGGACGGATACTCCTGTGGCAGCGCATCCAGCGAATATGTGCGATCCATGCCCGCTGCATAAGGATTTCCGGAAAATCCGCGGTCTGCATAGGTTAAGACATAATCCATGGAACTGTTTGTTTTTTCCCCATAGTACAGATGCAGCAGATATCCCAGTGGGTCGACCTGCATCTGATAGGTTGTATGCGCTGTATGCAGGGTAAATATTTTTTTATTTGGATTGTATATAATTGCCATAGAAGCCACCTCGTTTTATTTTTTATCCTTTGACTGCACCGTTTGCCACACCATTCAAAATCTGTTTCTGACAGATCATATAAAAGATCAGGATCGGGATCAGTGCCAGAATATAGGAGGCAAACGCCAGATTGTAATTGGTTCCAAACTGTGTCTGGAAGTTAAGCTGTGCAAGCGGCAGCGTATTCTGTCCGGTTCCGGACATGATCACAAGCGGTGTCATAACATCGTTCCATGTTCCAAGGGCTGTCAGGATCGCAACCGTTGCATGCATCGGTTTCATCATCGGAAAAACGACTTTCCAATAAGTTGTCCAGGTGCTTGCGCCATCGATATCTGCAGCCTCCTCCAATGCTACCGGAATATTTTTTAAATATCCACTGTAAAGCAGGACATTCATTGGCATGTAAAATACCAGATACAACACGATGACACCGGCACGGTTTCCAAGTCCCATGTGTGCCGTCTGTTTTACCAGAGGCATCATTAAGATGGAAAATGGAACAAACATACCACTGACAATATACAGATAGATAAAACGGAAACTTTTTCTTCTTGCCATGCCCCGCCCGATCACATAGCCTGCAATCGAGTGGATCAGAATTGCCAGTACGATCGTTACCAGAGTGATCAGTAAACTGTTTCCAAGAGAACGCCAGAAATCGGTCACCTCCATTGCCTGACGGAAGTTTTCAAAACTCCATTGTTTCGGGAAAGAAAGTGCACCCGCCACATCGTTTGTCATCTCACTTGGTTTCTTAAACGCAATGATCGCTGCCATATACAGTGGAAAAAATACGGTAACCGTCCCCAAAATCAGAACAATCGTAAGTACCCGGTTTGTTTTCTGTTTTTCTTTCATCATAACTGCTCCTCCTTCTTATTCATGACTGTCATCTGGAAAAGTGAAATTGCCACAATCACAATAAAGAAAATAACTGCATTTGCACTCTGGAATCCAAACTGTCCGCCATCCATACCATTTTTATAAATCAGGTAAGAGATCGATTCGGTGCTCTGTGCCGGACCTCCCTTGGTCAAAGACATGATCTGGTCGAATACCATGAGAAAATTCTTTGTGCTCAATACCAGATTGATTGTTACAAACGGCATAACCAGTGGAAATGTTACTTTCCAGAACTGTTTCCATTTACTTGCTCCATCAAGCATACTCGCCTCGTAAACTTCCTCCGGGACGGTCTGCAGACCGGAAATATAAATAATGGTATTCATGGCAACTGCCTGCCATACACCAACAATCAGCACACCAATCCATGCGTATTTTTCACTTGCAAGAATACTGTTCTGTAAAAATCCAATATGGAACACATTTCCCACAGTTGGAAGAATGTAAGTAAAAATAAAACTAAAAATATAACCGATGACAAGTCCTCCTAAAATATTCGGCACAAAATAAATACCGCGCAGTGCACTTTTAAAACGGATTGCACTGTTTAATCCAACTGCCATGATCAGACTCAGCACATTTACCAGTATCGTTCCTGCCAGTGCATATTTAAACGTAAACACATAGCTTTTTCCCACGCGGGAATCCGTAAACAGATCTGCATAGTTCCGGAACCCGACATAATCGTACGTTCCGTATCCTTTATAATTGGTAAAGCTGTAAATCACACCTTTGATCATTGGAAGTGTATTGAATGCAAAAAATAAGATCACAACCGGTATGACAACCGCCCAGAATGTTTTGTCCCTGTTTGACATTTTCTTTTTCATTGTGCATCCTCCTGTTCTTTCTGATAATCCTGTACTTTCCGAATCAGATCCCGGTTGTAGCGTTTCCAGCCGGAATCAAATTTTTTCAAAAACTTTTCCTGTGCATTATCGCTTGTATCCAGCAGGAACGTCTGGATCATGGCATCCACGCTCATCTCACTCGGATAATGGTGATCCTGATAATCTGCCATGCGGTTATTTTCAATGTAAGGACGCATATCCTTAAGTGTTTCCGGAATTGCAAAATCCCCATCCTTGCAGGCGATTCCGCCCTGATCATCCAGATAAATCTGAATGGTTTCATCGTCATACAGATATTTTAAAACTTCATATGCTGCTTCTTTGTTTTTGCATGCTTTCATCACAGAAAACTGTAAATCAATTCCTGAATTCAATACATTGTCTGATTCCTCATCATTTGCAGGAAATGTAAAAGAGCCGATATTCATATCCGGATTGACCGATTTGATCTGCGGAATCGCATAGCTTCCAATCGGATACATGGCAGCTTCCCCACGGGCAAATGCTGTACAGGCATCGTTATAACCATATGCATACGGATTTTTTTCTGCGTAATCCAAAAGCGCACGCATCTTTTCTGCTACCGGTTCATAAGTCCTGGCAAATGTGGTATTTCCCATATTTACCTGATTGCAGGTGTCCGAATCGGTAAGTCCGACTGCCAGCGCATTCCACGGAGCCAGACAGGTCCAGGTATCTTTAAAACCCAGATACAGCGGAAGTGTTCCGCTCTGTTTTATTTCATCACACAGTGTGGTAAATTCCTGCCAGGTGGTCGGAACTTTCCAGCCATTTTCCTCAAACAGATCTTTGTTATATAAAATTCCTGCCGCGTTTGCCACATATGGAAGTGCGTATGTGCCATCTTTTGGAATAAACTCCAGTTCCTTATCCATATCCAGATATGCCTGTTTTATGGTCTGGACTTCATCCAGATCGGAAATATCATCAAACAGATCTGCATCTAAAAAGTTGGAATAGTTGATGTCTCCTCCGATTGCGATGATATCCGGATAATCCTCCCGGATAAAACGTGTCTTTAAAATGGTCATTGCTTCATTTGGAGATGAAATCGTCAAATGAATGTCATCATGTGTTTCATTGAACCGCTTTTCAATCTTTTCAAATGCCTTAACTGCTTCTGGTTTGTAGGAAACCACTTCAATCTCCGTTTTTCCATCCGCCCTTTTTTCGTTTCCGCATCCAGCAAGTCCTGTCATACACATACCAAGTGCAAGCACAGCCGCAAGACCACGGAAAATATTCCTTTTTGCCATATTCCTCTCTCCTTTTCTTAAATATATCCGCTTGCCTTTTTGATAATCTGATTATAACCTGTCTCTTATACACATCTCCGAGCCCACGAGACCGGAGCCTATC
>OWIP01000875.1_pt1 | contig 20782 bp, 18 predicted proteins | sample 1732581 | NCBI WGS metagenome assembly OWIP01 (sample SAMN05065731, study PRJEB22554) | human gut metagenome | biome: ENVO:2100002; feature: ENVO:00000062; material: ENVO:00002003 | host: Homo sapiens | place: USA
CACTTCTAGCTTCGGCGGCAGCGTCAGATGTGTATAAGAGACAGCAACATCGTCAACCTCTCCGATACGGAGGATCTGGTTACTTTCATGTGGTGTAACGAGTGTTTCGACCCTGCAAAGCCCGACACCTATTTCGAGCCGGTAGAATAACAACAGTACAATGAATACAATCAAACTTGACTATTCGGACGTAAAGTTTGCGGATAACGGCAAACTCAAATTACTGATCATCGTAGGCACACGCCCGGAGATCATCCGTCTGGCAGCGGTCATCATGAAATGCCGCAGGTATTTCAATACGGTTTTGGCGCATACAGGGCAGAACTATGACTATAATCTGAACGGGATTTTCTTCAAAGACCTGAGCTTGGAAGACCCGGAGGTGTATATGAATGCCGTCGGCGACGATCTGGGTGCAACGGTTGGCAATATCATCAACTGTTCCTACAAGCTGATGGTCACAATTAAGCCCGATGCACTGCTGATCCTGGGCGACACGAACTCCTGCCTATCGGCCATTGCCGCCAAACGGCTCCATATTCCGATCTTCCATATGGAAGCGGGTAACCGTTGTAAGGACGAATGCCTGCCGGAGGAGACCAACCGGCGGATTGTGGATATCATCTCGGACGTGAATATGTGTTATTCGGAGCATGCACGACGCTATCTTGCTGAGAACGGGCTTCCGAAAGAGCGCACCTATGTTACGGGCTCCCCGATGGCTGAAGTCCTGCACGCGAATTTGAAGGAAATCGAGGCCTCGGACATCCACCGGCGTCTTGGACTGGAGAAGGGGAGGTACCTGCTGCTGTCGGCCCACCGCGAGGAGAACATCGATACAGAGAAGAATTTCCTGAGTCTGTTCAACGCAATCAATGCGCTGGCTGAGAAATACGACATGCCGATTCTCTACTCGTGCCACCCGCGCTCGAAGAAACGTCTGGAGCAGTCAGGGTTTGAACTGGACAAACGGGTAATTCGTCATGAACCGTTGGGCTTCCACGACTACAACTGCCTTCAGATGAATGCCGCAGCGGTGATTTCGGACTCGGGGACGCTGCCCGAGGAGTCATCGTTCTTCCTGTCGGTAGGCCATCCCTTCCCGGCCGTCTGCATCCGCACCTCGACGGAGCGTCCTGAGGCGTTGGACAAGGGCGACTTCATCCTGGCAGGCATCGATGAAAAATCGCTTTTGCCGGCTGTGGAAACGGCGATCGGAATGAACGACGCGGGCAATTATGGAATCCCCGTTCCGGATTACACCGATGAAAACGTCTCGACGAAAGTCGTTAAGATCATTCAGTCCTACACTACTGTCGTAAACAAAATGGTCTGGAGAAAAGAATAGAATACGATTATGAATATGAAATTGAGAAACGTACCGTTCTCGCCTCCAGACATGACCGAGGCGGAAATTACAGAAGTTGCGAATGCTCTTCGCTCAGGATGGATTACTACCGGCCCGCGAACCAAAGAGTTTGAAAGACTGATCTCGATGTGTTGCCAGACTGAGAAATCGGTTTGTCTGAATTCTGCAACTGCTTGTATGGAGTTGATTCTCCGGGTACTTGGAGTTGGACCAGGTGACGAAGTCATCACGTCAGCCTACACTTATACAGCTTCAGCCAGTGTAATCTGTCACGTCGGAGCCAAAGTTGTTTTAGTCGATACAGCTCCTGGGACGTTTGAAATGGATTACGACAAACTCTCCCAAGCAATAACCGAAAAAACCAAGGTTATTATTCCGGTTGATTTAGGTGGTGTCATTTGCGATTACGATAAAATTTTTGCCGCCATAGAAAATTACAAACACCTTTTTAATCCTGCCAACGATATCCAAAAGGCTTTCGGTCGCATAGTCGTAATGGCAGATGCCGCCCATGCCTTCGGAGCACAGTGGCATGGCCGGATGTGCGGAGAGATTGCAGATTTTACCTCCTTTTCATTTCACGCTGTGAAGAACCTTACGACCGCTGAAGGCGGGGCGCTTACATGGCGATCTATTTCTGGTATTGATAACGAGTGGTTGTATAAGCAATTCCAGTTACTCTCATTACATGGTCAGAATAAGGATGCTTTGGCCAAAACCCAACTTGGAGCTTGGGAGTATGACATTATTGCCCCCAATTTCAAATGCAACATGACCGATATTATGGCAGGGATCGGATTAGCACAGTTAAAACGTTATCCGGAAATGTTGCACCGACGTCGGGAAATAATCGGTCGTTATGACGAAGCGCTGAAGAATTCGAATGTACAAGTCCTCAATCATTACGATCCGGATCATTCGTCGAGCGGCCACCTTTATATCGTGCGCCTGCTGGATATGGATGTGGCAGAACGCAACGAAGTTATTGTCAAAATGGCAGAACACGGAATTGCCTGCAACGTTCATTACAAACCGCTTCCGATGATGACTGCTTACAAGGCTCTCGGGTTCGATATTACCAATTATCCGAATGCCTACAATCAATACCGCAACGAAGTAACGCTTCCATTGCATACCCGTCTCACCAACGAAGATGTGGAATTCGTCATCTCAAATTTTGTCGATATCATTTCCCGATAAAGTTATGTACAAACATTTCTTCAAGCGGTTGTTCGATCTGATAATTGCTTTGTTTGCATTACCCTTTGTGCTGCTTCTTATTCTAATCATGGTACCATTGATTTGGCTGACTGATCGAGGACCGACTTTTTATAATGCGCAACGTGTTGGATTGAATGGTAAAATATTCAAAATGTTCAAATTCCGTTCAATGAAAGTGAATGCTCCCGATATACGTAATACAGATGGGTCTACATTTAATTCCAGTGATGATCCGCGTGTGACTCGTATAGGACGTTTTATACGGAAAACCAGTATAGATGAAATTCCTCAGATTCTCAATGTCTTGATTGGTGATATGAGTTTTGTCGGTCCCCGCCCTGTATTACCGGGCATACCTTATGCCGAATACGATGACGTTCGGCGCAAACGCCTAACCGTACGACCCGGTATTACAGGATATAGCCAGGCCTATTTTCGTAATTCTGTTGGTCAAGAGGAAAAATTTCTGCAGGATTGTTATTATACCGATCATGTATCTCTCCTTTTCGATTTGAAAATCTTATTTCACACGGCATATTCGGTGTTAAAACGAGAAAATGTTTTTGTAAAAGATAAAAAGGCTGAATAAAATGAGCCGTCTATTAATTCTTGGTGCATCCACTTTGCAACTCCCTGCAATTCTGAAAGCCAAAGAAATGGGGCATTATGTTGCAGTTGCCGATTATAATCCGCAAGCTATTGGGATTCTTTTTGCAGACGAGTTTTTCCCTGCTAGTACTATTGATATAGAGGCGATTTGTCAAGTTGCAGAAACATTCCATCCTGATGGAATTATGACTCTAGCAACAGATATGCCAATGCGATCGTTGGCGGCAGTAGCCGAAAAATTTGGCCTACCCGGCATTTCTGTACAAACAGCTTTACGTTGTACTGACAAAGGTGAAATGATTCGAGCTTTCAAAGCTGACGGCGTAGCTTCACCTTGGTATCATATAGTTGAAAATGAATCAGTATTAAAATCCATTATTTCGGAGTTAAGTTTTCCATGCATTATCAAACCTACGGATAATGCCGGTAGTCGAGGAGTCATATTGGTTCATGCGGTTGAAGAATTGTCAAGAGCATACCGATACAGCCGGGAACAATCCCGCCATGGTACCGTAATCATTGAAGAGTATATGCAGGGGCCGGAGGTAAGTGTAGAGGTGATGACTGTTGACGGAATACCTCATATTCTTGCTGTTACAGACAAGTTGACTACGGGAGCTCCCTATTTTGTCGAAATGGGGCATAGTCAACCATCCCGATTATCCAAAACAACAATTGATACTATCAAGGATTTAGCGGTCAAAGCAATTCGAAGTGTCGGAATCAATATGGGACCTGCTCACGTTGAAATGATTGTTACCGCTCAGGGGCCGAAGATGGTCGAGTTAGGAGCTCGAATGGGAGGGGACTGTATCACGACGCATCTTGTACCTCTTTCAACGGGAATAGATATGGTAAAGGCAACTATTGACATTTCCTTAGGATTGTATCCCGATATTGAACCCAAATTCGAACAGGGTAGTGCCATTCGTTATTTTCAAGTTTGTCCAGGGAAAATTTATTCTATTGAAGGTATAAATGCTGCACGAAAAATTGCGGGTATATGCGATATCATCTGTACAAAAAAAATCGGAGATCTTGTCACAGATATTCATAGTAGTATCGACCGTATGGGATGTGTAATTGCTCAAAGGGGAGATGCTGCTGCGGCAATCGAGGCATGTGAACAAGCGATGAAACAAATCAAAATAGAAATATATGAAGAAAAATCTGGCAAATAAACGATTGTTGCTGCTCGGCGGCAGTCTATGGAAAAAAGCGATTCAGGATTTCGCCCAAGAGCAAGGAATTATACTGATCGCTACTGGGAATAACCATAATGCTGGAATATTTGAAATTGCAGATGAGTGCTATGACGTAGATTCCACAAATACAGAGGCTATGAAACAACTCATTCGGGAGAAACGGATTGACGGAGTTTATATGGGTGGGAGTGAATCAGTCATTTCGACGGCTTGTGGTTATCTTCAGGAACTTGGTCTGCCATGTTACTGTACCAGAGAACAGTGGGAGTATTTGCAAAACAAAGAGCATTTTAAACGATTATGTATCGAGTATGGCCTGCCGGTTGTTCCGAAATATGATTATGAATTGGAGAATCCCAAACGCAATATTCCCGATAGTGCATTTCCTGTAATTACCAAACCAACGGATGGTTGTGGTAGCAGTGGCTTTTCCGTTTGCCGAAATTCTGAAGAGTTGAGAAAAGGTTATGCGATTGCACGTCAGGCATCGCCCACAGGCAGCGTCATTGTGGAAAAATTTGTAAAAAACGATGGCGTTGTGGTGTTCTATACTTTCAGTAACGGCAAGATGTATTTTTCTGGTTTGGAAGACAAATATCCAGTGAAATACCAAAAGCAAGGTAGCTATGTTGGAGGTTTGTTTGTATTCGAGAGTAAACTTACTCAAGAATTCCGTCTACATTTTGACGAAAAAATTGCAGAGATGTTTCAATCTATCGGCATTCGAGAAGGCAGTGTTTGGATTGAAGTTTTTCATGATGGAGAAAATTACTATTTTAATGAAGTAGGATTTAGATACGGTGGATCGGTTTCAATATACCCAGTCGATTATTTTTATCAAATTAATCAAGTCGCAGCGGATATTCATTATGCATTAACTGGCGAAAGTTGTATCTCCGAACACACCTCATTAATTCGGAGTACCCTGCCTCGAAAGAAATATTATTGCATATATCCGGTTCATATCAATGCAGGAACAATTTCTAGTATTTCAGGTTTAGATAAAATTGCTCAGTTAGAAAACATAGTTTATCTAGCCACGACTAAATATCTTCATGATCGGATTGAATCCTCGGGATCATTCTCTCAAGTTTTTGCATTGGTTCATTTTGTTTGTAATACAACTGAGGAATGTATACAAACCATAGATCGGATTCACCAAATGCTGGTTGTTTTTGACGAGCATGGGAATAACATGGTGAATCGAATGCTGGACGTCGGAAAAATAATTTTCTAATGGAAGGGCAATGAATAATACTATATCAATAAAAATTATAACTCAAGAAGATGTAGCTGCAATTTTTGATAGTCATGCAGATCGACTCTTCGAAATTGTTGAAGACGCTTTTCTTAAAGCTTCAAAAGGAGAGGTTCTTTTTCCTGATAAAATATCTCAGATTTTTGACACACAGACACAAAATCGGATTAACTGTATGCCGGCTACTTTATTGGGAAATAAAGTAGCCGGATTAAAGTGGGTTTCCGTTTTTCCAACCAATGCTCCGAAAGGCATTCAGAATGTGACGGGGGTTATGTTGTTGTCAGAAATCGAAACCGGATTCCCAATCGCTGTAATCGATGGAACACTTTGCACACAACTTCGGACAGCGGCCGTAGGATGTGTCGCAGCCAAATATTTGGCACCCAAAAAGGTGGAAACAGTTGGATTTATTGGAGCCGGAGAAGAGGCTCGGATGCACTTTACACTGCTGAAACATCTCTTCCCATCGATCAGAACCTGCAAAGTTGCTTCCCGGCACAGTGCAACCGAAGACCGATTCATAGCCGAATTTGATAAAATAATTCCGGATGTTCATTTTATCGCCTGCCGAGGCGATAATTCGCAGGCCGTGGCAGATACCGATATCATCGTAACAGCCATTAGCGGACAAGCACCGGTACTGAAGGCTCGGGATGTTCGGGCCGGAATGCTTTATATCCATGTAGGAGGTTGGGAGGATGAATATGGTGTGGCCCTCAAAGCCGATAAGATCGTATGTGATGATTGGAATGCTTCCAAGCACCGCACCCAGACGATTTGCCGCATGTATAAAGAGGGATTACTCAAGGATAAAGATATTTATGCCGATTTAGCGGAAATTATCGCTGGTCAGAAAAAGGGACGGGAGAGTGACGAGGAGTTTATCTATTTCAATTCAGTAGGTCTTTCTTACATCGATTTGAATTTTGCCCATGAAATCTATCGCGAGGCTAGCTTATTAGGTTTAGGGCGTGATATCGTGTTGGCAGAATCGGATCGAGTGGACTACCGTTGTTTTATTTAAAAATACTGCGAGTGAAAATACTTTATCTGCCAGCTTATTTTTATCCGGAGCAGGCGGCAAGTGCTTATTTAAGCGACAACCGAAATCAAGCTTTTGCTGATGCAGGGTTCGACATGGTGGTTTATACACCGGTTCCGACACGAGGTATTTCCATCGAAGAACGAAAAAAATACAAACACCGAAAGGCTGATTCGATGTATGGCGGCCGAATGATCGTATATCGGTTCTCTCTGATGCGTGAAGGTGGAGGTCCGATAGTGCGTGCGTTACGCTACAGTCTGTCGTGCATCCGACAATTTTATTGGGGATGTTTTGCCCAGGAGGCTCGGCAATGCGATGTAATGTTTATTTCCAGCACACCACCTATCCAAGGAGCAATGGCTGCATTGATTAAGAAAATACGGCGCATCCCACTCGTTTACAGTCTTCAGGACATTTTCCCCGATTCCTTGGTTGGAACGGGCATGGCAAAAAAAGGTGGGGCATTGTGGAAAGTCGGTCGGATGATTGAAGATTTTACCTATCGGAATGCCGACCGGATCATCGTCATCTCTGAGGATTTCAAACGCAATATTATGGCCAAGGGTGTCCCAGAGTCCAAAATCGAGGTCATATACAATTGGGTTGATGAAACTGCTATTATCCCGATACCACGGAATGAAAATCCCCTTTTTGCCGAATTTGGATTGGATCAAAACAAGTTTTATGTTGTATATGCAGGGAATTTGGGTAGTGCTCAGAATATTGATATTTTACTTGAGGCTGCAAACTTATTACACGATAATTCTGATATACAATTTTTGGTTTTTGGGGCAGAGAAACAAGCTGAGCCATACATCACAAAGGCCAAACACATGCAACTCTCCAATTTAAAATTTTTACCACTTCAACCGTATGAAAAGGTTTCGTGTGTGTATAGTTTGGGTGATGTCGCAGTTGTATCATGCAAACAAGGATTTGGAGACATTGCAATGCCTAGTAAAACATGGAGCATTATGTCTGCAGGAACTGCTGTATTGGCTAGTTTTGATAGAGGGACTGATATGCAATATATTATCGAAAAGAATCGTCTTGGAGTATTTACAGAAGCTGAAAATATTCAGGAATTTGTCAAGGCAGTACATATTTTATATTCTAATCCGGAGGAGTGCGTTCAAATGGGAAAACGAGGCCGTTGTTATATTCTAGAACATCTAACTCGGGAAGTTGGAACTCGTAAATATATTGGCGTTATTGAATCTATTGTTGGGCACTAAGTTTACAGTTTTCATTACATTCACATTAGCTGTCGATAATGTATGTTAGCACAACCCAATTTTCCAATAAATTGATATTTGGAAACATCAAAAATAATTCGTATTTTTATATTTCTAGCATAGAGATGTAATGTGGAGTAAAATGGCCGCTACAACCTCGTGACCTCAAAAACAAAGAATGGCCATAACATATTGATACATAAAGAACAAAGGTAGTAGATCCGAGTTTGTTTTCGATTCAAAAATCAGTAATCTATTGTAAATACCTTCTTTGTAAAAATAGAATCAATCAAGCTGATTGTGTGACCTAATCAATTGTATATTTAAGGGGTAAAATGACTTGTGTAGCCTAGTGGAGTTGATTAGCATATTGAGATTTTCGGGAAGTGTATCAAAATTCACTTGACTCATGAAAGGCCTAGTATTAGCGGGCGGGAGCGGCAGCCGCCTGTATCCGATCACGAAAGGTGTCAGCAAGCAGCTGCTTCCGATTTATGATAAGCCTATGGTCTACTACCCGCTCTCGGCTTTGCTTCTTGCGGGTATCCGCGATATCATGGTTATCTCTACACCGGATGACCTTCCGGGTTTCCGACGTCTTCTGGGCGACGGCTCCGACTACGGTGTTCGTATCACGTATGCCGAGCAGCCGTCCCCGGACGGTCTTGCACAGGCATTCCTTATCGGCGCGGACTTCATCGGCGACGACTCCGTGTGTCTGGTTCTGGGGGACAATATCTTCCACGGCTCGGGCTTCACGGGTCTTCTTCGCGAGGCCGTCCGCACGGCGGAGGAGGATGGCAAGGCTACGGTCTTCGGCTACCGTGTCGAGGAGCCCCAGCGCTATGGCGTGGCGGAGTTCGATGCGGTGGGTAACTGCCTTTCGATCGAGGAGAAACCCGCACACCCGAAGTCGAACTACGCAGTGGTGGGCCTGTACTTCTACCCGAACAAGGTCGTGGATGTCGCGAAGGGTATCAAGCCCTCCGCACGTGGGGAGCTTGAGATCACGAGCGTCAACCAGTCGTTCCTGCAAAGCGGCGAGCTGAAGGTGCAGACGCTTCAGCGGGGCTTCGCGTGGCTGGATACGGGCACGCACGACTCGCTGGCCGAAGCCTCGATCTTCGTGGAGGTCATCGAGAAGCGTCAGGGTCTTAAGATCGCCTGTCTGGAAGGCATCGCCTACCGCAACGGTTGGATCACGTCGGACAAGCTGCGCGCACTTGCCGAGCCGATGCTCAAGAACCAGTACGGACAATACCTTTTGAAACTCCTCGACGAAAAATAATCCCATGAAAGTTCTGACAACGGCCATAGAAGGCGTGGTTATCCTTGAGCCGGAGGTTTTCGGCGACGCGCGGGGTTACTTCTTCGAGAGCTACTCGCAGCGGAAGTTCGACGAGCAGGTGCGTTCAGTGCGCTTCGTGCAGGACAACGAATCGCACTCGCGCTACGGCGTACTGCGGGGCCTCCATTTCCAGAAAGGGCGATACGCCCAGTCGAAACTCGTGCGCGTTGTCCGGGGCCGTGTGCTCGACGTCGCGGTTGATATCCGCCGCGGCTCGCCCACGTTCGGACGACACGTCTCGGTGGAGCTCTCGGGGGATAACAAACGCCAGTTCTTCATACCTCGCGGCTTCGCACACGGCTTCGCCGTGCTGAGCGATGAAGCGACGTTCCAGTACAAGTGCGACAACCCTTACGCCCCCGAGTCGGAGGGCGCCATCGCGTGGGACGACCCCACGCTGGGCATCGACTGGCACCTGCTGCCCGGAGATGTCGTGCTCTCGCCCAAGGACAGCCACCACCCGCGGCTGGAGGAGGCCGGGGAGTTGTTCAACTATAATACGGATTACTATGCTTAATATCCTGATCACGGGGGCGAACGGACAGCTCGGCCGCTCCCTGCAGCGTCTGGGCTGTGTCTCGCCCCACAACTATATCTGTACGGACGTCGCGGAGCTGGACATCACCGATGCCGGGGCGGTCCTGCGTGCGGTCCGGGAACAGGGGATCGACGTTATCGTGAACTGTGCGGCCTATACCGACGTGGAGCGGGCCGAGGATGACGAACCTACGGCGGAGCTGCTGAACCACAAGGCCGCGGGCAATCTCGCGGCGGCGGCCAAGGCGACGGGCGCGACGCTGTTCCACGTCTCGACGGACTACGTCTTCGACGGCACGGCCCATACGCCCTATACAGAGGATGGTACGCCCTCGCCGCTGGGAGCCTACGGGCGCACGAAGCTTGCAGGCGAACGCGCCGTCATGGCGTCCGGGTGCCGGTATCTGATCTTCCGCACGGCGTGGCTCTACTCGGAATACGGCAACAACTTCCTGAAGACGATGCTGCGTCTGACCTCGGAGCGGGATACGCTGCAGGTGGTCTTCGACCAGATCGGCACTCCGACCTACGCCGGGGACTTGGCGCTTGCGCTCTTCTCGATCATCGAGTCGGAACGCTACGCGGGCAACGAGGGGGTGTACCACTTCACCGACGAGGGCGTCTGCTCGTGGTACGACTTCGCGACGGAGATCGCCGCGGCCGCGGGACACGACAAATGCCGCATCATCCCCTGCCACACGTCGGAATTCCCGACCAAGGCCACCCGCCCGGCCTACTCGGTGCTGGACAAGACCAAATTCAAAGAGACCTTCCGGATGGACATCCCACACTGGAGGGAGGCCATGATCTACTGCATGAAACGACTCACAGAAAAATAACCCATGAAACGCACTATCCTGATCACGGGCGGCGCGGGCTTCATCGGCTCGCACGTAGTCCGCCTTTTCGTGAACAAATACCCCGATTACCGGATCGTCAACCTCGACAAGCTGACCTATGCGGGCAATCTGGCCAACCTGCGGGACGTCGAGGAGCGGCCCAACTATACTTTCGTTCGGGGCGACATCTGCGACTTCGAAGCGATGCGTGAGTTGTTTCAGCAGTACGGCGTCGACGGGGTGATCCACCTCGCGGCCGAAAGCCATGTGGACCGCTCGATCAGGGATCCGTTCACTTTCGCGCGTACGAACGTCATGGGCACGCTGTCGCTGCTCGAAGCTGCGCGGGAGCATTGGAACGGCAATTGGGCGGGCAAGCTGTTCTACCACATCTCGACCGACGAAGTGTACGGCGCGCTGGAGCTTACCCGCCCTGCAGGCGATCCCGCGGGCGGGGAGAGCGGCGGAGGTCCTTTCGGCGAGGAGTTCTTCACCGAAGAGACGAAGTACGATCCGCACAGCCCCTACTCGGCCTCGAAAGCCTCGTCCGACCACTTCGTACGGGCCTACCACGACACATACGGCATGCCGACGCTGGTGACCAACTGCTCGAACAACTACGGTCCGTATCAGTTTCCGGAGAAGCTGATCCCGCTTTTCATCAACAACATCCGCCGCGGAAGACCGCTGCCGGTGTACGGCCGCGGGGAAAATGTCCGCGACTGGTTGTACGTCGAGGACCATGCACGGGCCATCGACGTAATCTTCCACAAGGGCAAGGTCGCCGACACGTACAACATCGGAGGTTTCAACGAATGGAAGAACATCGACCTGATACGGGTCATCGTCAGAACCGTGGACCGGCTGCTGGGCAATCCCGAAGGGACATCGGAGAAACTGATTACGTACGTCACCGACCGTGCGGGCCACGACCTGAGATACGCCATCGACTCGCGCAAACTCAAGCGGGAACTGGGCTGGCAGCCCAGCCTGCAGTTTGAGGAAGGAATCGAGAAAACTGTCCACTGGTACCTCCAAAACCAATCGTGGATGGACGACATTACCTCAGGCGAGTATGAAAAATACTACCGGAGTATGTATAAGGGAAGATAAATGACCCGTGACGAGAAAATATATTTTTCCTTACTAAGGATAGGATTGGGAACTGAAAGCCCGAGAGAAATTTTACCGGAATTGGCTAAACTCCAATGGGGTGAAATTTATCGTTTGGCTGTCCGGCAGGGGACGGGGGCATTGATCTGGGATGCTTTGCGGCAATTGCATGCAATGGAATATTTACCATTGTCTTTGCGTGTGCAATGGGCCTATAATGTCGAACAAATTGAAGATCGTTATCGAAAACAGGAAAAAGTATTGGCTGGATTGTCAAAATTCTATGCTTCCCATTCCATTTCGCTGATGCTCTTGAAAGGGTATGGACTGAGCTTTTGCTATCCGTGCCCCGAACATCGGGAATGTGGCGATATCGATATCTGGCTTTTTGGTCGACAGCGTGAAGCGGACGAGTTGTTATGTCGTGAATGGGGAATTCGGATCGATGAAGACAAACACCATCATACAGTTTTTCTCATCGACGGAATTATGGTCGAAAATCATTACGACTTTCTGAATGTTCATGCCCATGCATCGAATCGTGAGATCGAGCAGTTGCTGAGGACCTATGCCGAAATCCATGGTGAAACGATCTGTCTGAAAGATACGGAAATTCATCTTCCGTCACCCTCTTTCAATGCATTATTTCTGTTACGGCATGCCGCAGCACATTTCGCTGCAGCGGAGATTGGGATGAGGCATATAGCCGATTGGGGCATGTTCATCCTCCGTTACTGTGATAAGATTGATTGGACGGAGCTTTATGCGACGGCCCGCCGGATGAACATGCATCGATTTCTGAATTGTATAAATGCTATTTCAATAAATAACATAGGGGTAGATGCGAAACTATTTCCTTCGTTCGAACGTGATTTAAAACTCGAAGAACGGGTTTTAAATGATATTTTGCATCCTGAGTTCAGCGAGAAATTTCCTGAAAAAGGTTTTATCCGGATAATGCGGTTTAAATTCCGTCGTTGGTTGGCGAATCGTTGGAAACACCGGATCGTTTACCGGGAAGGTTTGATACATACGTTTTTCAGGCAGGTATACAGCCATCTGTTAAAGCCTAAGTCCATAGCGCATTAGGTCGTGGACACTGTTTTGGGTGTAATGATATGTTTATTATGAAATGGCTACTTCTTTGGGCGGTATTCCTCGCTCTGTTTTATAATTTCCTGTGGTGGGTTATCCGCCGGACGCCGGTGACCAAAGACGATGAGAAAGAGGGCTGGATAGATTGAAATGATAATATCGTACTAAATTATGATATATCAAGTGTTTCTAATTATTCCAATTTTTTGTACTTTTGCAATGGTTATTTGAAGTAAAGAAAATTAGTGCAAGATACTGACAAAAAACCGTTGCCTTCTCGTCACCTGTTATTTATATAAAAACTGTAACGATCCGATAAATCGAATCGTTACGGCTGTTTAATCCCGCTCTCGGAAGAACTTGGACAAAAATCAATTTATCGTCATGCTTGACACACTGCTTAACCGTCGATTGTCGGATGCGGAGTGCACAGCCTTTCATGCGGCTTATGAAAAGTTCATCGACCTGCTGCACGGTCTTACGGCTCAATCCTGTAAATCGCCCCTTGACCTGCTGCACGAACTTGCCCGCCTCCAATCCCGCCTGATGCGGTTGCAAGCGCGGATTGTTTGAGAAGGAATCTCCGCAAGCGTCGCTGCTCAAATCGGAGCTTCTGCTGACGAATTTCGAGATCCGTTTAGTCTTTACCCGGCTTCGTTATCCGTCCATCGCCGCCCCGGTATCGGTCGAAGTCCCTAAATCGCCGCTGTTCCTCTCCGAACAATTCACGCCTACGGATATCATGGAACTGAAAACGGCACTGCATCTCTCTGGAGCCATACGCCGCATCGACGGCACGCGGATCGATCTGGCGACACTCGTCGATGTGCTTTCCAGAACTTTCAATGTCCGGATCAATAATCCGGAACAGTGCCACCATACGCTCATCAACCGCAAGTTGCGGGACGCATTTTCTTGACATCTTGCGTAACAATCAGATAGAATATAACCGTTGATAGCTGGAACGCCTAAGTAGAGAAAAAGCAAATGAGAGAATTCTCATTTGCTTTTTTATCGGCTATTTTTTATCTTTGCATAAGAGTCTTTGAAAAGCTAATGAATGCAAAGGACACGGCCTTCAGAGTTAACAAATCATTACCTCGACTTTTGTCATATACTGTCTATCATATAGTTAGATTAGATTAGCACTTTTGACTGCAAAAGGTACCCAAAACCATCCGCATGTCGCTTTCGCGGGAACGTTGTTTGGCATCGCTAAAACGGGCGCCTTCGCGGGTTTGCAAGCAAACCGGCCCCGTTTTTTAACGCTCCGCCTGCACAACGTTCTTTTTCCGCTCCAAGCGAGAATGCGGCGGTTTAAACCGCTCGCAAGGGCGGTCGTAGGCTTCTGTGCTTCCCACTTGTCCCGGACGCATCCCTCCCGGTGCGGATAATCTTCCGGGCGCACCGCGCCCGTCGTTCGCCCCCAGGGGGGGGGCTGGGGCGAACGAAACACAAAATGTCCATAAATCCGATAAAAGAGACAAAACATCTACCTATACGTAAGCGAATTTAAGTTATAACTAAACTTTCACTCTGGCATCTTTTTTAGTTTTACAACATCTAAACAGATGTTTGTGAAACCGAAAAGCGCGTTCGATAAATACGTCAGTGCAGCTGTCCGCAAAGAGCGGATGGCTCAACGTGTTTCACAAGCGACTTTAGCCTACGGAATCGGGGTGAGCGACGGATTTATCAGCCAAGTGGAAAGCCCCAAAAGTCCTTCGAAATACAACCTCAACCACATCAACGAAATCGCCAAATTCCTCGGCTGCTCGCCCCGCGATTTCCTGCCCGAACAACCACTCTAAACCGGCGGAACCATGTGGCTGCGTCTGCTGATAATTCTCAATTTTTCATTCTTAATTTTTAATTGCCACTCTTACGGGCAACGCCCCATAGGAATCGCTTTCTACGACGTGGACCGGATTTACGACACCGTCCCGGCGCTTTTCTACGACGACGCAGACTACACGCCCGAAGGCCGTCTGCATTGGACCGCAGAGCGTTACGCGCGTAAAATCCGCAACACGGCTGCCGTGATCGACTCGATGGCCCTGCCCCTGGTCGCCCTGTGGGGCGTCGAAAACGAACAGGTCGTGCGCGACATCGCCGCCGCCTGCCGGGGCGACTACTCCTACCTCCACCGCACGCTCAATTCGCTCGACGGAATGGATTTTGCGCTGCTCTACTACGGGGACCTCTTCTACCCGACCCGCGACGAGCCGGGACGCCGCTACCTCTACGTCGAGGGCGAACTCGGACGCGACACCGTGGGGCTGGCGCTGTGCGGCGACGCACGCATGGCCCAATGGGTCGTGCGCGACCTGCGTGCGGAGCGTCCGCACGTGAAACTGATCGTGCTGGGACGCTCGGATCTCCCCGACCCCGGACGCTGGGGACTGCGCGACGCGACCCGGCGCGCCGAACAGGCCGGACGGGGCACGGTACGACGCGGCGGACGGTGGCAGATGCGCGACCGTATCCTCGCGGACACGGCGCTGACCACCTCGGAGGGCGACGTTTTCGCACGCCGCTATCTGGTTGACCAAAAGAGCGGTAACCCCCTCACGACCTACTCCCGCGGGGTTTATCGCGGCGGCTACGGTTATTCGCTTCCGGTATTCATTTACATCCGGTAGAATTTTTTGGATATTTCGAAAAGTTTTCGTATTTTCGCAATCCCTTCGACGGAAATGCATTTTACGGATGCGGTAACGGAAACGTCACCGCAATTTTTCGGCTTTAAGGGTAAGGTAAAAGAAAAAATTTTTATATTTATACTATAATTCAAAACCAAAAAAGTTATGGCAGACGTAAAACGGGTCTATACCTTCGGCAACAAAGAGGCCGAAGGAAACGGCAAAATGCGTGAACTGCTCGGCGGCAAGGGTGCGAACCTTGCGGAGATGAACCTTATCGGCATCCCCGTGCCCCCGGGATTCACCATCACCACGGAAGTGTGTGCGGAATTCTACAAGCACGGCAAAGAGGCCGTCATCGAGATGCTCCGCCCCGAGGTCGAAAGGGCGATGAAGAACATCGAGAAACTGACCGGCATGAAATTCGGCGACAAGGAGATGCCGCTGCTCGTATCCGTACGTTCGGGCGCACGCGCCTCGATGCCCGGCATGATGGACACCATCCTCAACCTGGGCATGAACGACCAGGCCGTGGAGGCCGTGGCCAAGCGCACGGGCAACCCGCGGTTCGCCTGGGATTCGTACCGCCGCTTCGTACAGATGTACGGCGACGTGGTGCTGGGCATGAAACCCGTTTCGAAGGAAGACCACGACCCGTTCGAGGTGATCATCGAGGAGCAGAAGGCCAAGAAGGGCGTGAAGAACGACACCGACCTGACGACCGACGACCTCAAGGAGCTGGTGAAGAACTTCAAGGCCGCCGTGAAGAAGCAGACCGGCGAGGATTTCCCGACCTGTCCGTGGGACCAGCTGTGGGGAGCCATCTGCGCCGTGTTCGGCTCGTGGATGAACGAACGCGCCATCCTCTACCGCAAACTCAACAACATCCCCGCCGAGTGGGGCACGGCCGTATCGGTACAGGCCATGGTATTCGGCAACATGGGAGAGAATTCCGCGACGGGCGTAGCCTTCTCGCGCGACGCCGCAACGGGTGAGAACCTCTTCAACGGCGAATACCTGATCAACGCCCAGGGCGAGGACGTCGTAGCCGGCATCCGCACCCCGCAGCAGATCACCATCGAGGGTTCGAAGCGCTGGGCCGTGGCCCAGAAGGTTTCGGAGGAGGAGCGCAAGGCGAAGTTCCCCTCGCTCGAAGAGGTGATGCCCGAGGTTTACAAGGAGCTGGACGAAATCCAGCACCACCTGGAGCAGTACTTCAAGGACATGCAGGACATCGAATTCACGATTCAGGACGGCAAACTCTGGATGCTCCAGTGCCGCAACGGCAAGCGCACGGGCGCGGCGATGGTCAAGATCGCCATGGACATGCTGCGCGAGGGTCTGATCGACGAGAAGACCGCCGTACTGCGCTGCGAGCCTGCGAAGCTCGACGAACTGCTCCACCCCGTCTTCGACAAGAAGGCCATCGCCAATGCGCAGGTCATCACCAAGGGCCTGCCCGCATCGCCGGGAGCCGCCACGGGTCCCGTGGTGTTCTTCGCCGAGGACGCCGAGAAGGTGCTGGAGAAAACCGGCCAGCGCGCCATTCTGGTGCGCATCGAGACTTCGCCCGAGGACCTCAAGGGCATGCTCGACGCGGCAGGTATCCTGACCGCACGCGGCGGCATGACCTCGCACGCGGCCGTCGTGGCCCGCGGCATGGGCAAATGCTGCGTATCGGGCGCCGGCGAATTGCAGATCGACTATAAAGCCCGCACGATCCAGGTGAACGGATTCACCGTGAAGGAGGGCGACTGGATCTCGCTCAACGGCTCGACGGGCGAAGTATACCTCGGTCAGGTAGCCACCAAGGCCGCCGACTTGAGCGGCGACTTCGGACAGCTGATGGACCTCGCCGGGAAATATTCGGTGCTGAAGGTCCGCGCCAACGCCGACACCCCGAAAGACGCCGCACAGGCATTCGCCTTCGGCGCCGAAGGCATCGGACTCTGCCGCACGGAGCACATGTTCTTCGAGGGCGACCGCATCAAGGCCATCCGCGAGATGATCCTCGCCGACGACGAAGCCGGACGCCGCGTGGCGCTGGCCAAGCTGCTGCCGATCCAGCGCGGCGACTTTGAGGGGCTGTTCAAGGCCATGAACGGCTACCCCGTGACGGTGCGCCTTCTGGACCCCCCGCTGCACGAGTTCGTTCCCCACGATGAGAAGGGCCAGAAAGAGATGGCCGCCGAAATGGGCGTGCCCCTCCAGAAGATCGTCGCCAAGGTCGAGTCGCTGGCCGAGTTCAACCCCATGCTGGGACACCGCGGCTGCCGTCTGGGCAACACCTACCCCGAGATCACCGAGATGCAGGCCCGCGCCATCATCGAGGCGGCCATGAACGTCAAGGCCACAGGCATCCCCGTTCACGTGGAGATCATGGTGCCGCTGGTGGGCAACCACAAGGAGCTGCGCTACCAGAAGAACATCATCGACACGACGGCCGAGCAGGTGTTCTCGGAGCGCAACGACAAGATCGACTACATGGTCGGCACGATGATCGAGGTTCCGCGCGCCGCCGTGACGGCCAACCAGATCGCCGAAGTCGCCGAGTTCTTCTCGTTCGGAACCAACGACCTGACGCAGATGACCCTCGGATTCTCGCGCGACGACATCGGCAAGTTCCTGCCGGTATATCTGGAGAAGGGCATCCTGAAAAACGACCCGTTCCAGATCCTCGACCGCAACGGCGTGGGCCAGTTGATCCGCGAAGCCGTATTCAAGGGCCGCGGAACCCGCGAAAACCTCAAATGCGGTATCTGCGGCGAGCACGGCGGCGAACCTTCGTCGGTGGAGTTCTGCCACTACGCAGGTCTGAACTACGTGAGCTGCTCGCCCTTCCGCGTGCCCATCGCACGCCTGGCGGCCGCACACGCCGCACTCAATCAGAAGTAGCATTTCACGCCCCCTCGGGGCGACACACTCCGGAGGTCCGCGCACGATTGTCGCGGACCTCCTTTTTATTTATAAAAAAGTCGGGTTCATTGAATATATTTGGCCGCAATCGGGAAATTTCCTATATTTGTTTTGGCAAACAGTTTGAAATAACGTTTATTCAATATAAAAAAACGAAACATGAAAAAAATTCTTTTAACGGCGATCGTCGCGCTGTTCGCAGTAACGGCAGCATCGGCGCAGGACAAAGGCAATTGGGCGCTCGGCCCGCGTATGAACATCTACACCAACACGGGTGACGCCGTGGTGGGTCTGGGTGCATTCGGACGTTACAGCTTCACGGACAACTGGCGTATCGAACCGTCGCTGATGGCGCTGCTGCACAGCGGCTGTTCGATCGACATCAGCGTCGACGCGCAGTACGTCTTCCACTTGGGCGAAGGCTGGAGCGTTTATCCGGCAGTGGGTTTCACGGCCAATGACATCGGCAAGTGGGCCGCAGGCCTGAACATCGGCGGAGGTTTCGACTTCGAGGTAGCCCGCAACTGGGACCTTTCGGCCGGCCTGAAATGGCAGCCCATGTTCGACGACTGGCGCAAGAACCCCGTAGTCATCAGCATCGGCGCGGCATACAAGTTCTAACCATAGACGCCTGAAAACAGCGACCGGACCCGATTCATTTCGGGTCCGGTTGTTTTTTTGACACCGGCGCACGAGGCTGGATGCATCGCTTCCGGCCCGCGCGACGCAGCGCCGTGCACCGAGAAACGACAACCCTCCGTTTTTGAGTGTCCCGAAGCGGATTTCGCCATAACGCAGTCCGGTCCGGACAGGAGATACAACCGCATTTCCCGTCCGGACCGGACAAAGCAGGGCGAAAGATGCCCGCGAGAACCGAAAACTACTGTTCGTTTACACGAATCATATCGAATATCCGATACCCTATCGGCGCGTAACTGCGCCATGCGGAGCGTTTGGCGCGATAAACGTACGGCTCTCCCCCGACGTAAACCGTCACCTCGGGCAAAGCCCGCTCGTCGAAGAAGCCGCAGAGTTCCGACCCGTCGGCATCGAAGGTGTACCGGTGCTTCCACTGCTTCTTTTCCGGTTCGAGGTAGAGTTTGTCCACCGGGCCGGACATCACCGCCGCATCCGCCGCGAAACGCACCGAATCGGCCGGCACGGCCTGCGCCATACGGCATGTGAAATTGATCGTGGCGCGCCCGCCGCGATGCTCCTTGTAGGTGATGTCGAAAGTCAGGTCGCCCGCTTCGCGGTTCTCGAAAAGCGTCACGGGAAAGGTGTGGTAGATCACCCCGTCGGTCTCGGCTTTCGAGACGTAATGGTTGCGGATATTCTGCGCCGGGAGCGTCGAGGCTCCGGCGATGCAGAGGGCAGCCGCCAGCAGGAGACGTTTAGTCACCGTAGACGATGATCGTGTAGATCGTGTAGACGCCGACATAGGACTTGGCCTGGTAGTCTACGTGGTGGATGCGCGTGATACCGGCTTCGCGGGCCGCAGCCTGGATGCTCGCATCGCCCAGGGCGACGACACCTACATATCCCTTGGCCTCGGCCGTGCCGACCTTGCTCGACCCGGCGTTGCCCGTCACGGCCAGCCCGTCCTTCACATCGGTATAGATTCCGCCTACGAGGGGCGATTTGACGCATCCCGCCAGCATCATCGCGGCGAATGCAAAAGCGAAAAGTTTTTTCATGCTATCTGGTTTTATAGGCACAGCGGTATTTCCCCTTCGCAAGGTTCAGCAGCTTGCTCTTGAGCAGCTGGCGGCGAAGCGGTGCGATCCGGTCGGTGAAGACCACGCCTTCGATGTGGTCGTATTCGTGCTGGATGACCCACGCCTTGAGTCCCGTGAACTCCTCGTCGTGCTCGACGAAGTCGGTGTCCATGTAGCGCATGCGGATCGACAGCGAGCGGGCCACGTCGGCATGAATCCCGGGGAACGAGAGGCAGCCCTCGTTATAGGTCTTCTTCTCCTCGGAAAATTCGTAAATCTCGGGATTGACGAAAGCGCGCTTGTAATCGGCGCACGACGGGTCCTCCTCGGCCCACGGAGTGCAGTCGACGATGAACAGACGAATGTCCTTGCCGATCTGGGGCGCAGCCAGTCCGACGCCTTCGGCCTCTTCGAGCGTGAGGAACATGTCCTCGGCGAGTTTTTTCACATCGGGGTAATCGGGCGCAATCGGCTCGCATTTGCGGCGCAGCACCTCATCTCCGTAAATTACAATCGGGTATATCATAACAAAATCTATAAACAATTTTTCGCAGGCAATCTTGCTTTCGCCCGCCGTTATCGCGGTCTACGACCTGTCTCTTATACACATCTGACGCTGCCGACGAAGC
>OWIP01000888.1_pt1 | contig 20545 bp, 15 predicted proteins | sample 1732581 | NCBI WGS metagenome assembly OWIP01 (sample SAMN05065731, study PRJEB22554) | human gut metagenome | biome: ENVO:2100002; feature: ENVO:00000062; material: ENVO:00002003 | host: Homo sapiens | place: USA
ACTCATAAATCTACCCTTAATCGTGTATTGGATGATAGTTGCGGATTTTAGGTTTTCATTTTTCTTCTTTTTTATTGTTAATCCTCTATTGTTTTTCATACTACTCTTCATGCAACGCCTCTGCCGGCTCAATCTTCATAGCCTGCCGTGCCGGAAACCATATTCCAATCACTACCATCAGAGCTATCAGTAACCAAGCCCCTAGAGAACCTGCAAGGAAGCGTATCACACTCCACTCTATCGGCCAAGTGGATATGAGAGAGGTACGTCCTATAGTAAATTCCGCCATCCCCACATTGTAGCATACAACCATGGCAGGCAATGTCACTAACGCCAATAACAGTAACCCCTCACCTATCAGTAAACGAAACACACCGCCACGCGTACTGCCCATCGTCATCCGTAGAGCTATCTCCGAACGGCGGCGGCGAGTACGGAACCAGAAGGTGCCTATTAACCCCAAAAATACATTCACCAGCAGGAAGAGCACCACCACAGCCTGACTGTTCACCTTATCCGTATCGCCATTCATCACCTCGAACTGCAACTGTTGTTCAGTATAGGGAGCGGCATCTGCCACAAACGCATTGTCCGTGTCCAGTTTAGGCGCTATTTCGCGCAGAAACTTCTCCCGATAATCCGGTCCGTCGGCAGCAGGCTTCACGCGGAAAACAATCTGCGACCAATTGTCGGCAAACTCTGCCTTAATCATATTCTCTCCCAAATGATAAAAGAACCAAGGTTCCTCAACTCCATAACGATAGGAACGGAAAGCACCGGTCTTCCCCATCTGCTTGATGATTGTAACAGAATCACCATTACCTAACGGCGTAGTCTGCGAAAACTCCGGCATTTTCTTACGAAAACGTTCAAAAGCGGCATTACTCAGTGTCACATTGTTCCATCCTGCGGGAGTGTCCCGGAACGGGTGACGCGGGTCCTCACTTATCCGGAAAACATCCATATATCCTCCAGTCGTATAAATACAGCGTCCTTGCACCCAGGAAGTATCTTGCACAACCAACGCATTGTAACTATTACTGCCACTCATCGGAAGGCTCCAATAACAAAGGGCAGCTGCCTCTACGGAAGGCTCTTGTTCCAATTTCGCCAATATACCCAGATATTTATCGGCATCAGTCAGACTCGTATCCCGACTTTCTCCACCTACAACGGTGGATAATTTATAGACATGTTCAATATTATAACCCAGCGGACGGTAGAAAGTATATTTCATGCATCCCAGTGAGTCACAGAGGAACCACATCACGATGAATACCAAGAACAATTCAGCCAATACCCAGCCGTTACTGCTGAAGCGTGCCTTTATCATACGTAAGTTATGTATCGTAAATTTCATATCAAGTACCTCCTTCTATTTATCATTCAAAGAATCTACAATAGTGTGCCGTGCCGCTATCCATGCAGGCAGTGCCGCACTCAACAGATTGATGACCACACAGAAAACAAATGCCAGCAGGAATACCCACGGACTAAACAGTGCCTCCATGTTCAAGCTGAACTCGCCCGACGTACCCACATTCTGATTATTGGTGAACAGCCACATACGCATGGCATATACTGCCAAATAACTGAAAAGCAGTCCCACTACTCCACCCAGTAATGTCAACATCAGATTTTCGTTCAGTATCTGCCGCACAAGCACACTTTTCGTTCCTCCAAAAGCCTTACGTACACCTAATTCGGTAATACGTTGCTGCATGCGGCTGTTACTCAAGCCACACAGATTGAGTGACGGTACCAACAAAATGATAAATAAAGCTACGGCATATTGAAGATAAAGCATTGTCAAGTCTGGCCCTACATTAGCCCATACGTGGTTGACGTGCGCCACGATATTGTCCGGCTGTTCCATGATGTCTATCTGTTTATTACCCAATCCGGCATTAACACGTTCCACCTGCTTGGCAATGCCCTCCCGGATGGCAGGAAAGTCATCGGATGTACGTGCCAATACAGCAATCTGCATGCCTCCCAAATAACTGTGGACTCCGGTAATTTTCAGTTCGTCGGCACTGTACATACCCCACACTTGTGCGTATGCATCCTTAGCAGTGACGGAAACATCTTTCACCACTCCCACGATACGCGCAAGTTCCCGGTTCAGCAGGAATTCCTGTCCCACTACATCTGTACTTCCATACAGTTTCCGCGCTACAGACGCACAGACTACTACAGCCTTGCTTTCTCCAGCACGGTCGGCTTCGCTGAAGCCGCGTCCGGCAAGAAACTGCATGCTGAACACTTTCCAGAAGTCGGGATCTGTCCGCATAGCATCCACTTTCACCCGATTGTTACCGTCAGTCAACGAAGCCAACGACAAACCGGCTGGGGAAAATGCCGTACAGTATTCCACTTCGGGCACCGGCTGCACGCATTCTTTCATAAATGCCGCCGAAGGATTACTCCAATTATTATTGCCGTCCTTTTCCTTGTCGTATACGTGCATAGCGGAAAAGTAAAGACACCGACTGCGGTTCACTTCCGGTTCCAAGTCAGCATATTTCGTCTGCCAAGTAATCACAATAGCCATAATCATGGTGATAGCAAAGGCCGTACCCAGTATGGAAATTGTACTCAGCAGCGGATTCTGCTTCAAGATTGTAAAAGCTTGTCTTACGGTTTGCATTTCATTTATTGATAGTTGATAATTAATAGTTGACAGTTGACTAAGCAGTAATTATTCCACCTGACGTCCGTCGAAGAAGCGGACGGTGCGTGAGGTCTGTTTGGCCTGCTCTTCATTGTGGGTCACCATCACGATGGTACGTCCGTCTTCCTTGTTCAGTTGATGCAACAGTTCCATGACTTCGGCACCCATCTTGGAGTCCAGGTTACCGGTGGGCTCATCGGCGAGGATTATCTCCGGGTTGCCGATAATGGCACGGGCAATGGCTACACGCTGGCACTGACCGCCGGAAAGCTGTGTAGGCATGTGGCGCATGCGGTGGCTCAAACCGACCTTCTTCAATACCTCTTCCGCCAGATGACGACGTTCCTTGGCAGACACCTTTCTATAGAGCAAAGGCAACTCCACATTATCCAGCACATTCAGCGAATTAATCAGATGGAAAGACTAGAACACAAAACCCAACTTCCGGTTACGGAAAGCAGCCAGCTCCTTGTCCTTCATGCCGTCCACTTTCGTACCGGCTATTTCGATGGTGCCGCTGGTAGGTGCATCCAGTAAACCCATAATGTTCAGCAACGTAGATTTTCCACAACCGGAAGGTCCCATGATACTGAGAAATTCTCCCTTGTTCACTTCGAGGTTTACATTTTCCAATGCCACGGTTTCAATCTCGTTTGTACGATAAATCTTGTTGATGCCAGTTAACTTAATCATAATGGTAAGTATTTAATTGTTATTATTCTGTTCTGTTTCTATTCCGCACAATTTCTGTTTCAAGAGGTCAAAAGTTGTGCCAAAATCGTTTATTATTGATTATCTGCTATTTATACATGCAGTAAGGTGTCCGAAAATGAACACCTTGTCCGTTTTCATCTATTCGTCACGCAGGGCTTCCGTAGGTGGAATGCGGCTGATGTTGCGCGCCGGGATATAGATTCCCACCAACACTACCACCAGCAGTATCAGAAAGATGACGAGCGACACGAGCAGATAATGCGAGGTGAAATCCGACACCCAATAGCTCTCTGTGCTCTCCACCCAATTCTGCCCTTTGGCCAGCCCTTCTTTCAGTGCATATTGCAAATAGAGCAGAAAACCAGTCAGTGAAGCGACCACGGTCAATACCGTGCCTTCGCCCATCAGCAGGCGGACAATGTCACTACGTGTAGCTCCGAACGACAGCATCACTCCCACTTCCTCGCGCCTCGTACGTGTCTGCAACCAGAAGGTACCGATGACACCCAGACAAAGATTCACCAGGAAGAAAGCCGCCATCGCCAGATTACGGCGGTAAATCGGTGTGGAATTGCTGGCTTCGCTCTCCGTTATAATCTGCTCATAGGAACGGACACTGCGAGCAAACAGATTGCCCCGCCTCATCTCCTTCACCATCCAAGGACGGAAATCGTGCAGAAAACGCTCCATGCTGACACCCTCTTTGAGACGTACCAGGATATGGGCACTTTTAGGGATATAACTTGTATCGATGGTAAGCATCGGCATAAATGCAACGGGGACGGGACGCCACTCGCTATACATCTTCATGGCTCCTATCGTACCGACAACCGGCATGTACAAGGTATCTCCATGGTCTCTGCTTATACAGCGTTTGCCATGCGCGTCTTTGGTATGGAACAACTGTTCGGCAGCATTCTCCGTCAGTACAATGTCATTCGGGGCATAGGCGTAGTCGGACAGCTGTCCGGGTGTCCGCCCCTTACCGGAACGGAAACCATACGTATCGAAAAAGTTCGTATGAGGCAGAAATTGTATCATCATAATAGATAAGGGAATCGTATCCCCTTCGGCAAACAATTGACTATTCGAACTTCCCGAAGAATTGGGATAACAGAATCCCAGCACGGGAGTGGCCGATTCCACACCGTCAAAGTCCTTGACATAACGCACCAAATTATAATAGTTGTCCACCAACGTAGCAGAGTCCTGCGCTTCGGCATCGTATCCCGGTGCCTGGGGCTGCAATGCGCCCAATGAAATGAGGCAAAGCCGCTCCGCATCATAGCCCAACGGGATATTACGATCGTGCGTGACCACAATCACCGGGTCCAATACAACCCAACTGATGATACTCACCAATATCAATTCGGCCAACAACCATCCGTTCTTGCGGCGGCGCGCCCAAAGATTCTTCCATATTAACTTAAACATACCAACCTCCCGTGTCTTATCGTTTTTCATTCAGTGAGTTCACAATCGGTTTCCGCAAGGAATACCACGCCGGTATAAGGGCCGACAACAGATTCAGCACGACGCACAGCGCCAATGCGGCGAGAAAAACCAGCGGAGCAAACAGCATTTCACCCGATACGCGGACCTCCACTCCTTCGGGCACCATGCCCGGCCAACTGTCGAGTACCGTAAATATCCACTCGCGTCCCACGTAAAGTGCCAGCCATGCCAGCAGCAAGCCCAATGCTCCGCCCAGTGCGGTCAGCAGCAGGTTTTCCCACATCACTTGTGAAAGCAGTATCTTACGTCCGGCTCCAAACGATTTCCGCACGCCCATCTCTGCCAGACGTCCCTCCATACGGCTCGATATCATGCCGCTCAGATTCAGGGCAGGCACCAACAGCAATACGAGCAGGACAAGCAGAAAGTGGCGCACTGTGGCCCAAAGGTCAAACTCCATACTTGCATAAGTCTTGAAGACACTCAACAGATGGGAGGTGGGCTGCTCCCAGAAATCTACTTTCCATTCATCGGGATGCATAAGATTCTCCTTGCGGCAGATTTCCTTTATCTCAGCCCGCAGAGCATCTCCCTGCTTACTGTCCTGCACCAGAAAGGTAGCACTGAAAGCTCCCAGATAGGGAAGGTCGTACTTGGGAGTGCTGTAATCGGGCGACACCGTATAAGGTACGTAAAGCTGTGCATAGGATTTGGAGGTGAGGTAACTGGCGCTACGCACCACTCCACAAACCCGGTAGTCGATATAGTTCAGGCTGAACGAGCGTCCTACTACCTCTTCCGTCGTACCGAACAAGCGGCGTGCCAAATCATCGGTAACGACAGCAGTGGAAATGCCACTTGCCAGGTCGGATGCCGTGAATGGACTACCTTCCAGGAATTGGAAAGAATATATCTTGAAAAAAGCAGGGTCTGTCAACTTTACCATAACCGGAAAATCACCGCTACGGTCGGCAGGCTGTATATAACTGTTTTCCGACAAGTCATTATGCAGCTCGGCCGAAACGACAAGAGCATTCTCTACGGGATAGAACCAGTCTTGCAGTGCCTTGTAGGAAACAGCCCATTGCATGGTCCTAGTATTGTTGCCGCTTCCCTGCGTGAATTTTGAATTGCTGAGGTAAAGCGTATTCATGCGGTTTGCCTCTGGATAGACGGGCGCAATCTTCACATAATACACCACCGCCATAATCATTGTCATGGCAATGGCCAGCCCCGTACCCACAATGTAGAGCATGCTGAACAGTTTATTCTGCTTCAACAGCTCCCAGGCTTGTTTCAAGTAAACCTTTATCATTTTAGCTTCAACTTATTCTTGTTCTTATAGTTACTCATATCGCTCACCACCACTTCATCACCCGGTTGCAAACCACTGACCACTTCTACAAACTCAAAGTTGGAATCGCCCAGCTGCACCTTGCGCTTTACAATTTCCTTGTCGGAATTGCGTACAAAAAGTTCATACTCCCCACGTCCCACATAATAGCTGGCATTGGCTATGCGCATCACGTCTTCCTTCACTGCATTCATCACATAGACGTCGGTTTTCAGACCGGAACGCAGTCGGCGGTTGTTGTCCTCATTCAACTGCACGGTAAAGGAGATGACGCCATTCTTTGAAAGCGGAGTAACACTGCTTACGGAACCTTCCAGCTTTTCGCTGCCAATCTTCACAATGGCCTTGCCGCCGGCAGCCACACGGTCACCGTAAGTATCGGCAATCTCGCCTTCCACCTTGAAGTGACTCAAGTCGGAGATGACGGCAATCTGTGAGCCTTCGGGAACCTGGGCACCAATCTGATTGTTGATATAAGTAAGGATGGCCTTCCGGGGCGAACGCACCTGCGCATCGTCGAGCGTACGTTTGGTTTCGGCCAGTGTCTTTTGGAACATGCTGAAATCCAGCTCCTGCACTTGGTATTCCGCAGCCAGCACTTCCTTCTCGTTGGCATACTGCTGCTGCAATTGCTCGTATTCCAGTTGTGCCACGTTGTAGCTCAGTTCGGCTTGGCGCACCTTATCGGTAGTACCCGAACCGAGACTGTCGAGGTACTGCTCGTTGCGCAGCTCCACCTTCATGCGGTCCAGCTTCATGGCGGAGACTTTGATTTTCATCTGCAGGTCGGTCAGCTTGGTCTGGTTGTCAAGTTTCAGTTGTTTCAGCTTGTAGCTGCGCATCTGCTCTTCGTCCAGCATCTTCTTGTAGTCGGTTTCGGCGCTCTGCAAGTCCAGCTTCAGGATGGGGGTACCTACATCCACGCTGTCGCCACCTTTTCTGTACACTTCCAAAATGCGGGTATTGATGGGCGAGTTGATGATTTCCTCGAATGCCGGGACCACCTTGCCGGAGGCGCTGACGCTGACTTCAATCGTACCTTTACCCACTTGGGAGAAAACAAGGTCTTTCTCCTTCACTCCCGTACGCATCAATGAAATGAGTACACTGACCACTACGATACCTGCCACGCCGATAGCACCGTAGCGGATGATTTTCTTATTGCGTTCTTTATTACGCACTTCTTTCGGAATTTCTCTATCCATATCTTTAAATTTTATTGTTTGCGAACATAACGCTTAATATATACTAAATCCATGCCAAAATCATAAACCCCTGAAAGTAAGCGAAAAGAGAAAAAAGAAGGGTGTCCGTTTTCGGACACCCTGTACATTTTCGGATAGCTTCTTTATCTTAATCTCAATCTGTCGCCAATCTCCGGCACGTATTCCGCATCCTTGCGATTCATCTTATAAAGGTTCTTCAGACGAATGCCGTACTTTTGGGAAATGGTATGCATGGAATCACCGTCTTTCACTATGTAGACGGTATGGGGTTTGGCGGCTTTCTTGCGCTTTTCTTTCAAGTAAATAATGTCTCCCGCCTCCAGTGTGTATTCTTTATGGAGGTCGTTGTATTTCACCAGCTTCTTCCAGCTGATGTCAAACTCCTTGCCCAACACCTGGAAGGTGTCTCCGTCGCGCGCCACGACATAAGCTATATCGTTGGCAATGTACACCTGATGCGGATTGGCCAGCCAAGGTTTCTTTTTCAGTTCCTTCTCCCAACTGCGGACATCGCGCTTGCTCATGCCACGGCTGTCGTACTTATACAGTTCATAGTCCTCAATAATGGTTATCAGGCGGTTGGCATACGACGGGTCGGTAGCATAGCCGGCCTTCTTCAAGCCGCGCGCCCAACCCTTATAGTCCGTAATCTTCAGTTTGAAAAGAAAAGCATAACGTGCTCCCCGTTTCAGGAAATCGGAATGGTCTTCATAAGAGTCTTTCGGATTGCGATAAGCGCGGAAACATTCATTGCGGGCATCGTCATCATGCCTCACCGTCCGTCCGCGCCAGTTGCCTCCACACTTGATGCCGAAGTGATTGTTGCTCTTGCGCGCCAGCTCACTGTATCCGGCACCGCTCTCCAACAGCCCTTGGGCCAGCGTGATGCTGGCAGGTATCTTATGACGTTGCATCTGCTCCACGGCAAGGGGAGCATACTGTTTGATATACTCATTGTAGCGGGCATTCCGGCGTTGTGCCTGCACTGTTGTTATGGAAATAAAAAGAAATGCTATGATAGCAGTCAGTCTGAAAATCCGTTTCATGCTTAAAATGTTGAGTTCTGCACAAAAGTCCGTAAAAGAATTGAAATAACCAATCTCTTTTCTATCTTTGTAACATTAATTACAATATAACCCTTTGCCTTATGAAAGAATTAAATATCGAAATTGCCGTCAAGATATACGATTATGAAGAACTGGATGCCGCCGACCGCGAACTGATGGATGCCGCCCGCGAGGCTACCAACCGCAGCTATGCCCCTTACTCCCACTTCTCGGTAGGAGCTGCAGCCAGACTGGCAAACGGTATTGTAGTGACCGGCACCAACCAGGAAAACGCCGCCTACCCTTCCGGGCTGTGTGCAGAACGCACCACCCTATTCTATGCCAACTCCCAACATCCCGACCAGGCAGTGACCACCCTCGCCATTGCCGCACGCAACGAGCACAACGAGTTCCTGGAGTCTCCCATTCCTCCCTGCGGCGCCTGCCGGCAAGTGATGCTCGAAACGGAAAAGCGCTTCAAGCATCCCATGAGGGTGTTGCTATATGGCAAAAAGGGAATCTACGAGCTGAAGAATGTGGGAGAATTACTGCCACTCTCGTTCGATGCTTCGGCCATGAAGTAACAGAACCAATAAAGTATTAACATCGTGTCTGCAGGAAGTTAATTTCTTGCAAACACGATATTAACTTCTTGCCGACACGATATTAATATCACAAAAAACCTTTGTTATTCAGTGGAAATCATTACCTTTGCACCCACTAACCAATTAATTCCACCGATGAGAATATCCGACTAAAGACAACACATTTCGGTAAACATCACTATCAACATGCTTTTTCAGACTGAACGCTGAGCATCACCTATATAGATGTTTAGCCAATGCTGTGTTTGTCCGTACCCCTCCCCTTCGAGAATTTCAATTTCGGGGAATGCTTGCATCTCCCCTATCATTCTTACTTCTAAAAACACAGTAGAAACTTATGAGCTTTATCATTAAAGACCTTAGCTATATCCATACGGATAAAGAAATCTTGTTTTCACACATCCACTTGAGTATCAACTCCGGAGATAAAATAGCCCTGACCGGAAATAACGGTTGCGGCAAGTCTACCCTCATGCGTATTTTGGCAGGAGACTTGTCACCAAGTTCGGGAACGGTGCTACGCCCCGAACATCTGTACTACGTGCCCCAGCACTTCGGACAATACGACCGGCAGACAATAGCACAAGCTTTGGGAATCAGCCACAAGCTATCTGCCCTGCATGCCATCCTAAGCGGTGACGCTACCGAAAAGCACTTCAATACGCTCAATGATGACTGGAACGTGGAAGAACGCGCCCAGACTTCTCTCGACAGCTGGGGACTGGACGGTATCCCACTCTCCCGTCCGATGGAAGGACTTAGCGGCGGCGAAAAGACCCGCATCTTCCTGGCAGGCATGGAGTTGCACAACCCGACAGCCATCCTGCTGGACGAACCGACCAACCATCTGGACGCGGACGGACGGGAACGTCTGCATAACCTGCTACGACGAACATCGGCCACCGTACTCGTCATCAGCCACGACCGCACGCTACTGAATCAGTTGCCTGCCATCTGCGAACTCTCCTCCCAAGGATTGACGTATTACAGCGGAAACTACGACTTCTACAAAAAACAGAAGGCCCTGCAACAGAAAGCCCTTACCCAACAACTGGAAGAGAAGCAGAAAGCCCTGCGCCTTGCCCGCAAAGTGGCACGCGAAGTAGAAGAGCGCAAAGCCAAACAGAATGTGCGGGGAGAAAAAAACTCCATTAAAAAGGGGATTCCCCGCATCATGATGGGAGCACTGAAAAACAATGCGGAAAACAGCAGTAGCAGACTCAGCAGCATACATGCGGAGAAAGCGGAAAAGCTGCAGACGGAAATGGCAGGCATCAAAAGTTTACTGTCGCAGACGGACAAGCTGAAAACAGACTTCAACACCTCCCATCTGCATACGGGCAAGATTCTGATTACGGCAAGGAACGTCAACTTCCATTATCCCGACCATACAGCCTCCCCCGCAGAAACACCCCACACGGAGACGGCTGCAAAGAGTCTCTGGGCTTCTCCCCTCACCTTCCAGCTAAGAAGCGGCGACCGCCTCAGCTTGAAAGGAAAAAACGGCAGTGGAAAAACAACCCTGCTGAAACTCATCATGGGCGAATTGCACCCCACCGACGGAGTGATGGAGCGTGCCGGCTTCACCTCCGTCTATCTGGACCAAGAATACTCCCTCGTCCGTAATGAGCGCAGCGTACTCCAACAAGCAGAAGCTTTCAACCACCGCCACCTGCCGGAACATGAAGTGAAAACCATCCTCAACCGTTACCTCTTTCCCCGCGACGTGTGGAACAAGCCGTGCGGCAAACTGAGTGGCGGCGAAAAGATGCGTCTTTCCTTCTGCTGCCTGATGATTGCCGACAATACCCCGGACATGTTCATTTTGGACGAACCCACCAACAATCTGGACATCGAGAGCATAGAAATAATAACGGCAACGATACGCGACTACGCCGGCACCGTAATTGCCATCAGCCACGACCGGGAATTTCTGAAAGACACCGGCATCGAACGGGAGATACTTTTGGAATGAATCAGTAATTTAGGTAACAACAACCGTAATTTGTATACTGCCGTTCTCATAAAACCGGCCTATTTTTGTAGCACGTAATCATTTACTAACTAACGAACAACGAATATGAGCAAAAAAGTATTAATCCTCTCCTCCAGTCCCCGCAGGAATGGAAACTCCGACCTCTTGTGCAATGAATTCATGCGCGGTGCCGCAGAGGCCGGACATCAAGTAGAAAAGATTTTCCTGAAAGACAAGCACATCAACTACTGCACGGGATGCAGCGTATGCAGCATGTACGGCAAACCCTGCCCGCAAAAGGACGATGCCGCCGAAGTGGTGGAAAAGATGATTGCCGCCGACGTCATCGTCATGGCAACTCCCGTATACTTCTACACCATGAGCGCGCAGATGAAGACACTGATTGACCGTTGTTGCGCACGCTACCTTGAAATAAAGGACAAGGAGTTCTACTTCATCATCGCCGCCGCCGAAGAAAGTGTCCCCATGATGGAGCGTACCATCGATGGTTTCCGTGGCTTCCTCGACTGCCTGGAAGAGCCCAAAGAATGCGGCACCATTTATGGCGTGGGTGCCTGGAAGGTGGGCGAGATAAACGACAAGCCTTCCATGCACGAAGCCTACGAGATGGGAAAAAAGGTATAAAGAACGAATACTAATCGCTATACAATACATTTATGCTACGTACCATCAGACTGACCCTTGCCGTCATCTTCTTCGCACTCATCACGCTGTTGTTCCTCGACTTCACGGGAACACTGCATGCCTGGTTCGGATGGATGGCGAAGATACAATTCCTGCCGGCCGTGCTGGCACTGAACATCGGTGTAGTACTGTTTCTTGCAGTGCTGACCTTGGTATTCGGACGCATCTACTGCTCCGTCATCTGCCCGTTGGGAGTATTCCAGGACATTGTTTCCTGGCTCTCCGCCAAACGGAAGAAAAACCGTTTCCGCTACTCGTCCGCACTGAAATGGCTACGCTACGGTGTGCTGGGAGTATTCGTACTTGCCATTATCGGCGGACTGAACTCTTTTGTCGTGCTGCTGGCCCCTTACAGCTCATACGGGCGCATCGTTTCCAGCCTTTTCTCCCCACTCTACCAGTGGGCAAACAACGGACTGGCCTACCTGGCCGAACGTGCTGACAGCTATGCCTTCTATGAAACGGATGTATGGATGAAGAGTCTCCCTACCCTGCTGATTGCCACGGTCACTCTGGTAGTCCTCATCGTGCTGGCATGGCGGGGCGGACGTACCTATTGCAACACTATCTGTCCGGTAGGTACAGTGCTTGGCTTCCTCTCGAAGTATTCCTTGCTGAAACCGGTAATTGACACAAAGAAGTGCAACAGTTGCGGACTTTGTGCCCGCAACTGCAAGGCATCGTGTATCAACATCAAGGCACACGAAATAGATTACAGCCGTTGCGTGGCATGTATGGACTGCATCAACAAGTGCAGGAAAGGTGCCATCACTTACACACGCCGCAAGTCGGCCTCCGCTGCAGTCTCCCAGGACTCCCCCGTGGCACCGGAGCAGGTAAACGACGCCCGCCGCGCATTTCTCTCTACAACTGCCGTGTTTGCTGCTACGGCAGCCCTCAAGGCGCAGGAGAAGAAAGTGGACGGTGGACTGGCTGTCATCGAGGACAAAAAAATCCCCGAGCGCGCCACTCCCATCACTCCTCCGGGCTCACTGAGCGCCCGCCACTTTGCACAACACTGCACAGCCTGCCAGCTCTGCGTATCGGTATGCCCCAACCAAGTGCTCCGTCCTTCTTCGGACTTGACAAAACTGATGCAGCCGGAAATGTCCTACGAACGCGGTTACTGCCGCCCCGAATGCGCCAAGTGTGCGGAGGTGTGTCCTACCGATGCCATCCATCTGACAAGCCTCGCCGAGAAATCGGCCGTCCAAATCGGTCATGCCGTATGGATTAAGGAGAATTGCATCTGCATCACAGACAAGATGGAATGCGGGAACTGTGCCCGCCATTGTCCGGCCGGTGCCATACAGATGGTTCCTTCAGACCCGGAAGACGAAGCCTCCATCAAGATACCGGTAGTCAACGCCGAACGCTGTATCGGATGCGGAGCATGCGAGAACCTTTGTCCGTCGCGTCCGTTCAGTGCCATTTATGTGGAAGGCCATGTGATGCACAGAACTGTCTGAAGCAGCTTTATCATCCAAATATCCATTTATAATTTCAGTCCTATCACAATGAAAGAAGACAATAAGAACAAGATAAACCGCCGCGATTTCTTCAAACTCGCCGGTGCAGGAACGCTTGCCTCGGCAGCAGCCCTGTACGGCTGTTCGGGCAACAAGAACAACGGGGAGAGCGAATCGGCCGCGCTGGGCGAGATACCAACCGGCAAGATGACCTACCGTACCAATCCCAACACGGGCGACCGGGTTTCCCTGCTGGGATACGGATGCATGCGATGGCCCACCCGGAAACGCGCCGACGGGAATGGAGACGAAATAGACCAGGAAGCCGTGAACGACCTGATAGACTATGCCATTGCCCACGGAGTGAACTATTTCGACACCTCCCCCGCCTATGTGCAAGGTCTGTCGGAGCGCGCCACGGGCATTGCCTTGAAACGCCACCCACGGGAGAAATTCTTCCTTGCCACAAAGCTGTCCAACTTCAGTCCCAGCACGCACAGCCGCGAAGAGTCCCTTGCCATGTATCACCGCTCCTTCCGCGACCTGCAAGTGGACTACATCGACTACCTCCTGCTGCACGGCATCGGCATGGGCGGCATGGAAGCCCTCCGCTCCCGCTATCTGGACAACGGCATGCTGGACTTCCTGCTGAAAGAGCGTGAAGCCGGACGCATCCGCAACCTCGGATTCTCCTATCATGGAGACATCGAAGTCTTTGACTACCTGCTCTCCCGCCACGACGAACTGAAATGGGACTTCGTACAAATCCAACTGAACTACGTAGACTGGCGGCATGCCAAAGAAGTGAATACCCGCAACACGGATGCCGAATACCTATATGCCGAGCTGGTGAAGCGCAACATTCCCGCCGTTATCATGGAGCCGTTGCTGGGCGGACGCCTATCCCGCCTGAACGACCACTTGATGGCACGTCTGAAACAACGCCGTCCGCAGGAGAGCGTAGCTTCCTGGGCCTTCCGATTCGCAGGTACTTTCCCCGATGTGCTGACCGTACTAAGCGGAATGACGTACATGGAGCATCTGCAAGACAACCTGCGTACCTTCTCCCCGCTTGTTCCATGTACGGAAGAGGAGTTTACCTTACTGGAAGATACCGCCCAGCGAATGCTGCAATACCCCACCGTGCCGTGCAACGACTGCAAATACTGTATGCCGTGCCCCTATGGACTGGATATTCCAGCCATCTTGCTGCACTACAACCGCTGCATCAACGAGGGCAACGTGCCGCAGAACAGCCAAGACGAGAATTACCGCGAGGCACGCCGCGCCTTCCTGATAGGCTATGACCGCAGTGTTCCCCGTCTCCGCCAAGCCAACCGCTGCACCGGTTGCGGTCAATGCAACCCGCACTGTCCGCAAGGCATCGACATCCCGGCGAAACTGCAGGAGATAGACCGATTTGTGGAAGCGCTGAAGCAGGAAACCCTTTAACGGACTTATCTTCAACCCTGGTTGTCCATTTTAAGGATTACCAATCATATACAGATTCTTCTTTTTGTATAACTTTGCAAAAAGAACCATAGATAAACGATGAATAAAAAGATTTTAACCGCAATTTTAATAAGTATCGCCCTTCCGGGTAGTATGCTGTCCGCACCTGCCGACAGCCTCCGGCTGAAAAGCTACAAGCTTGATGAAGTCGTAGTGACCGGGACAAGAAATGAAACAGACATCCGCCACCTGCCAATGACCATCTCCGTAGTGGGCCGCCAGCAACTGGAACAGACCTACCAGCCCTCCATCCTGCCTACACTGACCGAGCAGGTGCCCGGACTTTTCACCACAAGCCGCGGCATCATGGGCTACGGCGTATCCACGGGAGCCGCAGGAGGCATGAGCCTGCGCGGGATAGGCGCCGGAGTAAACGCAGCCGGAGGACCTACGACCAGCCTGCTGGTGCTGATAGACGGACACCCGCAATACATGGGCTTGATGGGGCATCCCATCGCCGACGCCTACCAGAGCATGATGGCCGAACGGGTGGAAGTGCTGCGCAGTCCCGCCTCCGTCCTCTATGGGTCCAATGCAATGGGCGGGGTTATCAACATCGTCACCCGCAAGATGCAGGAGGACGGGGTGAAAACCAATGCGCAGATAGGATACGGTTCCTACAATACCCTGCAGACGGAAGTCTCCAACCGCGTGAGGAAAGGGCGTTTCAGCAGCGTGGTGACCGGCTCGTACAACCGTACCGACGGACACCGTGACGACATGGAGTTTGAGCAGTATGGCGGCTATGCCAAACTGGGATACGACTTCAGCGACACCTGGAAGCTGTGGGGCGACGTGAACATCACCCGCTTCAACGCCTCCAATCCCGGCGAAGCCGACAATCCGTATATAGACAACGACTCGCGCATCACACGCGGCATGACCTCCTTCGCACTGGAAAATCGTTACGACCGTACTTCCGGCGCCGTGAGCTTCTTCTATAACTGGGGCCGGCACAGGATTAACGACGGCTACCACCCCGGAGAAGAGCCCCAGAAGTCGCACTTCAACTCCAAGGACCGGATGCTGGGCATATCGTGGTATCAAAGCGCCACGCTCTTCACCGGTAACCGCCTGACCGTAGGTTTCGATTACCAGCACTTCGGCGGAGAGTCCTGGAACAAGGTTGTCGCCATCGACGAGGCAAAACCCGGACAGCAGATTGGTGACCGCATCCCCGGCGTGGACAAGCAGATGGATGAATTTGCAGGCTATGTGGATTTCAGGCAGGACATCAACAGTTGGCTTTCACTGGACGCCGGTGTCCGCATAGACCACCATTCGCACGTAGGCACGGAATGGATTCCCCAAGGGGGACTGGCTTTCCATCTGCCGCGGCAGGCAGAACTGAAAGCAATGGTGAGCAAAGGATTCCGTAACCCCACCATCCGGGAGATGTACATGTTCCCTCCACAGAACCCCGATTTGAAAGCGGAGAGCCTGATGAACTATGAACTCTCCTTTACGGGGCAGCTTTTGGGAGGGCCCATGTCCTATGGGGTGAACCTCTACTACATCAACGGGGACAACATCATCATGACGGACCCTGCCCTGCGCAAGAACGTCAACTCCGGCGAGATAGAGAACTGGGGTGTGGAAACCAACCTCGGATACCGCATCAACCGCCACTGGCAGATGAATGCCAATTATAGCTGGCTGCACATGGAGAATCCGGTACTGGCGGCTCCCGAGCACAAACTCTATGCCGGTGCGGACTTTACGCAAGGACGTTGGGGCCTATCTACCGGTATACAATACGTGAAGGGTCTCCATACCTCGGTCACCCCGGGTAAGGAGAAGCAGGAAAGCTTCGTACTCTGGAACCTGCGTGCCAACTACCGTCTGTGCAGTTTTGCCGACGTCTTCGTCAAGGGTGAAAACCTGCTGGCACAACGCTATGAAATCAATGCAGGCTTCCCCATGCCGAAAGCTACGGTGATGGGAGGCGTAAATATCAACTTTTAATACATTACAACTACATGGAAACAAAAACAGTTAAACTCTACTCGCTGGATTACAATAATGTGAAGACGTATCTGGCAGCCTCGCTATTCATTCTTGGCAATCTGGCTCTTCCCCAGCTCTTTCATCTCATTCCCCAGGGAGGGATAACCTGGCTTCCAATCTATTTCTTCACGCTGGTGGGCGCTTATAAATTCGGATGGAAAGTGGGGTTGCTGACAGCCGTCCTGTCGCCCGTCCTCAACTCCCTGCTATTCGGAATGCCACTTCCCGCAGCACTTTCCGCCATTCTGTTGAAGTCTGTATTACTGGCTGTGGCGGCGGGCTGGGCAGCACACCGTTTCCAGCGCATTTCCCTGCCTATCCTGCTGGCAGTAGTTCTTTTCTATCAGGTAGCAGGTACTTTGGGAGAATGGGCCATGGTGGGCAGCTTCTTCCGGGCTGTACAAGATTTCCGTATCGGCGTGCCGGGAATGGGATTGCAAGTGGCAGGCGGATATTTACTGCTGAAATATAGCCTTCAATAAGCACGCTTTCAGGGCAAACCTTATTTCAGTAATTCCGCAAAGGGGTGTATTCCGCCCGATAGATGCGGTCGAAGAACGGCGTCCACTCATTGTCCGTGATGCCAATCTGCAGACCGTAGAAGTGTGTACCAGCTTCCCGACAACGGCGAATCTCCTCCATAAAGGCAGGTGAAGAGTGAGGAATCTTGAAATCGCTGACCCAAAGCACATCGGCATTCATATACTCCTTGCCTTCTTTGAGCAGGCGGAACGTGGCTTCTAGCATACGGGTGGCATCTGTATCCCCGCAAGCTGTCTTTGAGAAGAATTCGAGCAGCCTTGCCCGCTCTTTCCTTACGTCAATCGGATGGATGGAGACGGAAAAGGCTATCAGAAAGCAGTTCCGCCGTTGACGGTCGGCTATCTCCAGGAGCTTTATCAGCAGGGAGTGGGTAATCTTCTCCGGCTTGCCAGCCATGCTTCCCGAGGTGTCCAGACAGACAATCATCGGACCTTTGGGACGGGCGGGCTTGGTTTCGATACGCCGGGCAGGCTGCATGATTTCCGATTTATAACGGAAGGTCTGGAGCTTGCGAGTAAGGTATTTGTAGACGAACAAATCTTCCAGTTCGCTGTCGGCGGAATGGGCAAGCTCAATGGGAAGCAGGGCATTGAGGTCGTTGCCGGTACTGATACCCAGGATGTCACATTTGGAGGAGTGCTCCATTTTGTAGACGTTTCCCTCGGCAACGCGGATTTGCTCACGTCCTTCGTCGTCTGCCATACGCCCCATCTTGCGGGCCACTTTCACTATCTCGGGGCAAGAGCGCTGGATGCGCACGATTTTCCGTATACGCTCAAAGTCGACAGTATTCCACAAGCCGCTCATCATGCCCCAGGTCTGGAAGAATTCGTCCTTATCCACCCGGTTCTGGCGGATGTACTCGGGGATGTCTTTCAGATTGGAACGGAGCCTGCGCTCGAGGGCATCTTTGCGGAAAGCAATCTCTTTCTCCTTTTCTTCGTGCATCTTCAGTTGGAAGGCGTCTTCCCAGTCGTCCACCATTTTCTCCCAGACTTCATCGTCCGCATATCCTCCTTCTGTGCCGAAGTGGCTGCGGTAGAAACGGGAGTCGAAGCCGTACTCCCGGTATTTGTCGGAAATCTGCTGGAGCAAGGCTTGCCAGCCGTCTTTCCGCTTTGCCATGGACCATTCCAGCACGAGCTTCATCCCGGTCCGTTCCGACTGGCTTTTCCGGAGGTGGTACCTCTCCTTCTCCAAGTTCAATTGGATGAACTGAATCATGGTGTCGTAAAAGATACGTGCACAGACCTCATCGCCCAGCACCTGCACCTTGACCATGGAGTCGTTCATCACAGAGAGTAGATAGGCATACAAGGGCTCGGTATCCGTCTCTGCGCACTCTCCGGTGGCAACGAAACGGTCCAGTGCCTGCACATAGAAGGCGGTGTCATATCGGGTGACGGTGGTGTTCATCTTCTTCTTGGTTACTGGAGGATTATTCGTCTCCATATCTCAGTTTGCGCATGTCCACACGCGCCCAGGCTATTTCCTTGCGGACGATGGAGACGTATTGAGCTACGCTCTTTTTATCCTCTTCGGAGACGAAAAGGTTGTCGGACAAATCTCTTACCAAACGGTCTATATTTGTGGCAGCAGTGTCCAGTTCCGTCTCATAGTCGCGGTCGGTAATGGAGAGGTTCCCCAGCCAGAGCTGTTGCTCCTCGCCCCGTTGCAGACGCCGCATGGGGAAGCGCACACCGTTGATGTAGAGATGCTTGTCGTCGCGGTAGAGGGTGACGCGTTCGGTGCCTTCCTCTTTCACGGCGCCGGTGTCGGCAAAGGCGCGGATGATGGTACGCTTGGGATTGATGGGGTCGGCATACATTACGCCCAAGGTGGGGGCATCTTTGGCGCTGTACTCCTTCAGATTTCTGTAGTCCACGATAAAGATGTAGGTGTTGCCCGTACCATGTTTCTCCACCTGGTAGTAGAAATGTTCCGTTATCAGCAGGTCATCGTCCCTACGGTCGCCGGCAAGGCGGGCTTTGTCGAGGGCTTCGCGCACACGGCTGACTTTCAAATCGGATTTCAGCGAGGAGGCGATACCGGCAATCTGTTTTGTGTGGGACACGAATAAGGCACGGATAACGATGTCACGGATGGCAACGCTCTCATCAGGCTCACTCCATAGGCAGTGGTAGACGGGAAGCAGGTCGGTCATGGAGACTTCCGTGCGGCCGTGGACGAAGGCGGAGGTCTTGAGCAGCTTCACGATGTTTTTCCAGCGGCGGTCGCTGACGTAGACATTGCGGCGCAGGTCGGAGTCTTGCATCTCCACGCTTGTCAGTCCGTGGCGAATGGCTGTGATGCAGGAAAGAACATCGAGAGGCAAGGTTACGCGGCGTATCTCAGCTTGCCATTCGGCATACTCGCGGTCGGAGATTTGCCATTCGCAAGCAGTCGTTTCCGGATGGTCGGCAGAATCGTCCAGCAGCATTTTGTAGAAAGACTCTTCCTGCTTGACGCAGGTGCAGAGAATGCGGATAAGGAAGCGGTCCCATAGGGCTTCTAGTCCCTCGCCTTGAGCGGGCAGTTCGTTACTGGCAGCTACGAGCAGTTTGAGGGGGAGATGCAGTTCCTTGTCGCCGTTGCGGAAAAGTTTCTCGTTGATGACGGTCAGCAGAGTGTTCTGTATGGCAGGGCCTGCTTTCCATATTTCGTCCAGAAACACGACATCGGCTGTGGGCAGATAGCCGTCGATGGCACGTTCGTACTTGTCGGATTCTTTCAGTCGGCTAATGCTGACAGGACCGAAAATCTCGTCGGGCGTAGAGAAGCGGGACATCAGGTATTCAAAGGCACGGGCATCTGTAAAAGCCGACTTTAGCCGCCTGGCTACCATTGACTTGGCTACTCCCGGAGGTCCCAGGAGCAGGATGCTCTCGCCTGCCAGGGCTGCCAGCAGGGAGAGGTTTATTTCGGTTTCTTTTTCGTATACTCCCCGGTTCATTTCGGAAAGGAGGAGGCGGATGCGTTGGATCATTTCCACAATATGATTTATTTATAGTCAGTACTCATGTATAAAGAAAAGTGTGTAAAGATACCAAATAGTAGCGAAATCAGAGAGATTCTTATTAAGATTCACTATCTTTGGAAAACAAATACACACAGACACGCACACACACGTTGTGATTTGCTTTCATTTTAGTATCTTTGAACCATTGGAAACAGCACTGTATCAGGTTGAACGCCCCTGAAGAATGTTGTGATTTGCTTTCATTTTAGTATCTTTGAACCATTGGAAACAGCACTGTATC
>OWIP01000926.1_pt1 | contig 19926 bp, 16 predicted proteins | sample 1732581 | NCBI WGS metagenome assembly OWIP01 (sample SAMN05065731, study PRJEB22554) | human gut metagenome | biome: ENVO:2100002; feature: ENVO:00000062; material: ENVO:00002003 | host: Homo sapiens | place: USA
GAGATAGGCTCCGGTCTCGTGGGCTCGGAGATGTGTATAAGAGACAGGCCCTCGACTCGCAAGGGGGACGCGTCCCCCTTGACTCCCGATTTTGGGTTGATAAAAAGTAATCACTATCTGCATAAATTATAGTTTTTCGTAATAAGAATCACATGACACATACAGCAACTGATTCACTTCAGTATCATTCGTTCCAGCTCTCTGCCTGCGGCGCTCATGGACTGGCTCTTCCGCTTGAGCAGGCAGATTTTCCGCGCCGGTACGCTCTCCTTGAGGTCGAGCAGTATCAGCCCGTCTGTGGGGTAACACTCAAGGAACTGCGCCGGCACAAATCCTATCCCGAGATTGTTCCGCACCATCGGAAGTATCAGATCCGCTGTGGCTGCCTCGATATCAGGCGAGAGCGTACAGCCATTCTTCCAGAACCACTCGGAATATATCTCGTACGTCTTGGTCTGCTTGAACAGCGATATCATCGGATACTTCGTAAGCTCCGACAGGCTGACCTGCCTCCCTGCAAGCTCCGGGAACGCCGCTCCGCACACCGGTATCTCCCGTATCTCGCATATCTCCTTTGAAACGATGAGGTCGGTGTCCTCCGTGGGAGTCGTCACAACGCCGAGGTCTACAAGCCCGTGCTTCAGCGCGGATATCGCCTGCGGAGTCGAGTGGTTGAATACACGTATTCGCACGCCCGGGTACTTCTGCCGGAAATTCTTCAGCACCGGAAGCAGGTAGCACCTAAGCGCGATCTCGCTCGCACCTATCGTTACCACGCCCTTCGCCAGCGTCCGTTCAAGGCACAGCTCCTCCTCGCCGTACTGTATCTGCTCCACCGCCGCCGCTACGTGGGAGTACAGCTTCTCGCCCTCCGGGGTCAGCTCAACGCCCTTGCGCGACCTCACGAACAGCGTGCAGTTCAGCTCGCTCTCGAGGTTCTTTATGGTGCGGGAGATGTTCGGCTGATTGTTCATCAGCGCTTCCGCCGCCTGGGATATGCTCCCGTATTTCGCCACGTAGTAAAATATCCGGTAATATTCAAAGCTGATATACATGTCTTTTCTCCATATGTTATTATAGTTCCATATGTTTATTATATATTATCCGGAACCTTCTGTCAAGTAACGCGGCTGAAAAATGCTGAATATCCTGCGGGAACAAAAAAACGGACAGTTCCTCTTCCCTGCCCGTCATTTGAAATAACCCGCCGAAGGCGGCACCGAAATTCCGAATTCCGAATTAAAACCGGGCAGGTTCATCGCCTGCCCGGTAATATTATGCCTTGGGGAGCTTCTTGCGGATATCCTGTAAACGCTCCAGTGCGGCGTTGAGCGTCGCATCCTGCTTTGCGAAGTGCAGTCTGATGTAGCGGTTCTCCGGCTCGCGGAAGAAACTGGAGCCGGGCACCGCGCCTACTCCTACGTGCTCCGCAAGCGCTTCGCAGAGCCTGAGGTCGCTTTCGTAGCCGAACTCGGATACGTCCACCATGACGTAATACGCGCCCTGCGGAACGTTGTGCTGAATCCCTATCCTGTCCAGACCGTCAAGGAACAGCTTGCGCATGTGCGTGTACTTATCCTGGAGCCACTTGTAGTAGTCGTCGCCGAATTTCAGACCGACCACCGCCGCCTCCTGGAGCGGAGCCGCCGCGCCTACAGTCAGGAAGTCGTGAACCTTCTTCACGCGGTCGGTGATCTCCGGAGGAGCAATAACGTAACCCAGGCGCCAGCCGGTGATGGAGTAGGTCTTGGAAAGCGAAGAACAGCATATCGTGCGCTTTCTCATGCCCGGGAGGGTCGAGAAATAAACGTGCCTGTTCGGCGCATAGAGGATATGCTCGTAAACCTCGTCGGTGATAACATAGGTATCGTACTTCTCTGCGAGGTCTGCGATTATCTGGAGCTCCTCACGGGTGAACACCTTGCCGCAGGGGTTGGAGGGATTACAGAGTATCAGCGCCTTGGGGTGCTGCCTGAACGCCGCTTCCAGCACGTCTGCGTCGAAGCTGTACTCCGGCGGAACAAGCGGAACGTAGATAGGCTCGGCGCCGGAAAGGATAGCGTCCGCGCCGTAGTTCTCATAGAACGGCGAGAATACGATGACCTTATCGCCCGGGTTGGTAACGGACAGCATAGCCGCCATCATCGCCTCAGTGGAGCCGCAGGTAACGACTATCTCGGAGTTCGGGTCGATGTCATAGCCCATGAAGTGCTTCTGCTTTGCGGCTACCGCGTCGCGGAAGTTCTGGGAGCCCCAGGTCGCAGCGTACTGGTGGAAATCCTCCTTAGTGACCTGCGCCAGGCGCTCGAGTATCTCCTTCGGAGGCTCGAAATCCGGGAAGCCCTGGGAGAGATTCACCGCGCCGTACTGGTTGGATATTCTCGTCATGCGGCGAATCACTGAATCAGTGAATCCCGCTGTTCTTAATGAAAGATCTGTCATGTTGTTCCCCTTATTTAAGATAAGAAATGTGGTCGTTCAGAATGTGCTTCGGGTCGAATGCGGTCTTGATGGAGCGCATGAGATCGAGGTTCTCCGGAGCGGTCGCGCCGAGGAAGTACGGGCGCTTCGCAACGCCGATGCCGTGCTCGCCGGAGGTGAGCCCTCCCAGGGAGTACGCGTAGTTGTAAACAGTGGTCATGTTCTTGTGGAGGTCGTGCTCCCACTCAGCGTCGGAGCGCTTTCCGCGAACCATGCACAGGTGTACGTTTCCGTCGCCTGCGTGCCCGAATGCGACCATCTGCATGCCGGACTTCTTCTCGGTCTCGTGGACGAACTTGATGAAGTCAGCGGTGCGGTTTATCGGCACTACGAGGTCAACAGGCTCCTGCTCGCTGACCGCCTCCACAGCCTTGACGAGGCAGCCGCGCACCTTCCAGATGTTCGCCGCGGCCTCCGGGTCGTCGAGGGTGATGTAATCCAGCGCGCCCGCCTTCAGCGCTACTTCGCGGACTCTCGCGGCGCTGTCGGTCACTGAATTTTCAGTGCCGTCGAACGTCAGTATAATGTACGCGCCAGCCTCGGGTACCGGAAATTTCAGCCCGGTGAACTTTTCGCCGAGCTCCACGACGGTGCGCTCGGTGAACTCTATCGCGGTGGGGTTCGCGTTGGCGCGGATAATGCTCAGAACGCCGGAGATACCGGTGGAAAGATCCGGGAACGGAACGACCACAGAAAGCGATTTCTCAGGCTTGGGAACCAGCTTCAGAATGCACTTCGTGATGACCGCCAGAGTGCCCTCCGAGCCGATGACGATATGCTTGAGTGAAAGTCCGCTTGCGTCCTTGACGTTCTTGGTGCCTGCGGTGACTACTCTGCCGTCAGCGAGCACAAGCTCCAGACCGCGGACGTAATCGCGGGTTACGCCGTACTTTACGGCTCTCATGCCGCCGGCGTTAGTGGATATATTGCCGCCGATGGTAGCGGTCTTTTCGCCCGGATCGGGGGGATAGAACAGTCCCCTGGATTCAACCAGCTTCTGAAAATCCTGGAGCACAACGCCAGGCTCCACGACTGCGGTGAAGGTGTCCTCGTCTATTTCAAGGACGCGGTTCATCAGCGAGAAATCAAGGATTATGCCCTCGCCGTGGGGAACGGTCGAGCCGACAAGGTTGGTTCCCGCGCCGCGGGGAGTTACGGGAAGCCCGCGGTCGTTCGCGAACTTCATCACCGCGCTGACCTCCTCGGTGGACTTCGGGAACACCAGCGCCGCGGCGGTCCCCTTTAATCTGCCGAGTGTGTCGGAAAGGTACTTGTCCTCAATATTGCCGAGTTTTACTCTCTCAGGGTCGGAAATTATTTTCAGAAGGTCCTGCATTGTTATCTCCCTTTCTAAAACGGAACCGCACATATTCTGCGCGGTTCCTGCGATGTTTCAGTTATTATCAGCCGAGTGTCCAAGCGGGAACGAAGAATCCCTTGAACTCGTTGTTGTAGATGTCGATGGTGTCCTGAGTCTGGTAAGCTTCAACGATGCGCTTGTAAACGGGGTTCTCAGCGTCCTCGGAACGTACGGCGATCAGGCAGTAGTAGCTGTTGTCTGCGTACTCGCTCTCCTTGTAGATGGCGTCGTCTGCGGTAAGGCCGCTGTCGAGGGCGTAGTTGCCGTTGATGACTGCGAGGTCAACGTCCTGGATAACGGAGTAAACGAGGTTTGCGTCTACCTCGACGAACTCTACCGGTACTGCGTAGTCGGTGATATCGCTGATCTCGGGGGAAGCGCCAGCGTCAGCGTTGATGGTGAAGAAGCCTGCGCTCTCGAGGAGCTTCAGCGCTCTGCCTTCGTTGGTAACGTCGTTCGGAACTGCGATCTTGAGGGTCTCGGTGGAAGCAAGCGCGCTTTCGATGGTGAGATCCTTAGCGGTGTAGATGTTCATTGCTACGATGTAGGTGTCGCCGATGGCGGTCAGGTCGTAGCCGTTGGAGGCTGTATCGTTGTTGAAGTAAGCGTGGTGCTGGAACGCGTTCATGTCGATCTCACCGCTGTTGAGCGCGTTGTTCGGAATGTTGAAGCTTGTGAACTGCTCATACTCAAGGTTGATTCCCTCGGGAGCGAGCTTCTCCTTGATGGGGTTCCAGATGTCCTCGTATACGTTGCCGGTGAGACCGATCTTTACGGTCACGGGGTTCTCCGGGGAGTACGCGGTCTCTGCGTCAGCGGCGCTGTCTGCACTGTCGGAGTTCTCGGAATTCTCAGCGGTTGCTGCGCTCTCTGCCGCAGAGGAATCAGCGGAGCTGTCAGCCGCGGAGGAAGAGCTGGAGGAAGTGTTGCCGCTGCAAGCGGTCAGAGATACTGCTGCAAGAACTGCTGCGAGGGAAAATGCGAATTTATTTCTGATAGACATGGTGTTTGTTCTCCTTTGAACTTGATTTGTTTAGTTGTATTATCCGGTGTTGTCTTATTTGTCTTACCGGTTTATTTCTCTGTTTTCTTTGCGATGATGTTGCCGATTATCTGGATAACCTGGACGATGAGCACCAGAACGATAACTGCGGCAACGATAATGTCGTAGTAGTTGCGCTGAACGCCCTGAACGTACGCGAAGTTTCCGAGGCCGCCAGCGCCGACTGCGCCAGCCATCGCGGTGAGTCCGACGAGGTTTATCAGGGTGATCGTAATACCGCGGGAAAGAGCCGGAATGCTCTCGCGGATGTACACTCTGAAAATGATCCCGAGCTTGGAGCAGCCCATCGACTGCGCCGCCTCGATAAGACCGGGGCTGACTCCGGCGAGCGCCGCCTCAGCCTGACGGGAGAAGAACGGAACAGTTCCTACGATGAGCGGGAATATAGAGCCTGCAACGCCGATGGAGGTACCGCTGATGATACGCGTCAGCGGGATAAGCAGGAACAGCAGGATAATGAACGGGACCGAGCGCAGAAGGTTGATAATGATGTCCAGCACGCGGTAGACCACTGCGTTTTCAAGCAGTCCGCCCTTTTTCGTCACGGTAAGCAGGATTCCCAGCGCCATTCCGATAACGAGAATGTACAGCGCGGAAATGCCGGTCATCGCGAGGGTCTCCAGGGTAGCGTTCCACAGAGCGGGAAGCTTCGGTATAACGTTCGGCATAATGCTTTCAAAGAACTCACGCACTGAGGATCACCTCCACTCCGACATTGATATCGCACAGGTACTTGACTGCGGCGCGGATATCGTCCTCGTTTCCGTCGGCGATGACTACAAGCCCGCCTATCGGGTTGTCGCCGATGATCTCTATGCTTCCGAACACGATGTTCAGATCAACATTGAATTTGCGGGAGATAGTGGAGACGAGCGCTTCGCAGGCGCTTCTCTCGAGGTACTTGAACCGGAGTATCTTCTGACCCGGCTTGAGTTGCACCAGCGGGGATTTCTCCTCGATGAGGGTGTTTATTCCGCTCAGGCAGGAGGTCGTGTCCACGAAGGCGCGCGTCACGGGCTGCTGCGGGTTCGCGAATATCTCGAACACGTCGCCCTGCTCGACTACCCTGCCGTTTTCCATTACGGCGGTGCGGTCGCATATCTCCTTGACTACGTTCATCTGGTGAGTGATCAGCACGATGGTAAGTCCCAGCTTCGCGTTGAGGGACTTCAGCAGCTTCAGTATCGCCTCGGTGGTCTGCGGGTCGAGAGCCGACGTTGCCTCGTCGCACAGGAGTATCTCTGGGTCGCTTGCGAGCGCCCTTGCGATAGCCGCGCGCTGCTTCTGGCCGCCGGAAAGCTCCGAGGGGTACGCGCCCGCCTTATCCGCGATACCTACCAGCTTGAGCAGCTCCAGCGCCTTTTTCCTGCGCTCCGCTGCGGAAAGCCCGTTGTAGCGTATCGGGAATATAACGTTCTGCAGCACTGTCCGCGAAGCGAACAGGTTGAAGTGCTGGAATATCATTCCTATTTTCTTGCGCTGCCTGCGGAGTTCCGCGCCGCGCAGAGCGGTAATGTCCTTGTCGTTTATAAAGACACTTCCGCTGTCCGGGCGCTCAAGCAGGTTGATACAGCGCACCAGCGTGGATTTTCCCGCGCCGGAGAAGCCGATTATGCCGAATATCTCGCCCTTTTTTATCTCAAGGCTCACATCGTCCGCGGCGTTGAATTTTTTGCCGGCGTTGACGTAGGTCTTGGTAATGTGCTCCAGACGTATCATGCTTTGCTCTCACCTCATTGTGACGTTTTTCGTTCTCCCTGTGGTTTCGGGGGAAGGCAGCACTGCATGACCGTTCAATTTAGGGAAGCACTGATTAAATCACGCCTGACGGCTTGGCACGCATTTTGCTTGCATCTTTTCCGTTATATTGCACAATTCGTCCTAGCAAGGCGACAGCCTTGCGTCGTCCTCATTGTACAATCTGACGGAAAATCTGCGGCGCAATCTGCGCACCAGATTTAATCAGCACTTCCTTAGTCCTGCGGTGCCGCCGTACGCATTCGTCCGAAGCGGAAATTCCTGCGGAGCAGCTTTGTAAATATAGCGTTCATGATTTCCGCCTCCTCTTTTGCCTATCCTTCCGATAGGCTTTATGTGATGATTATATCAGACAATGCCCACTTTGTCAATAGGTTTTGATGAATTCTTATATATTTTATAGGTTTTGTCCTCTGTGAACAGTTTTTCGAAAAAGAATTTGTTGTTATTGCACAAAAAATCGGAGCCCACATCGTGAACTCCGATTCGTGATTTTTACTCCGCGCCCTGGCTTCCCGGCTGAGAAAGCAGTATCTCCTGCTCCTTTGCGATGTTCCCGCGCAGGGTGTAAACGCACCTGAGCCGTATCCCGTCCTGCTCCGGAACGGCGGTCTTTTCGCAGGAATACACCTCCTGCCCGGCGTAGAAGTTCTCCTCGAACGCCGCCTGCTGCCTCGACAGCTCCGCCAGGCAGTCATCGGCGGAGCGCGTAACGTTCCTGCTGACGTACCCGGTGAACCGTCCGGTTCTGATCTTCAGAGGGGTCTCCTTCCCGAACAGCCTTACGGCCTCGGTCTCCTCGGAGTACACCGAATCCTCCATCGCCGCCCCGCCGAAAAACAGCGGGTACTCGTCGTCGCCGTAGACCAGCCACCTGTACTCCGCCGTCTCCCCCTCAGGAAGCCGCAGCGTTTCCTTGTAAGGCACGAAAAACTCCCGGGTCTCGGTGTACTCCCCTATGATCTCGGCGCTGGCGTGCTTGAGGATAACGTTTCCGGCGGCGTCGGCGACTGTCCCGCTGACCAGCAGACCTCCCTCGGGGACGCCGCTTCCGGTATCGGCGACGAGCACTCCGTCCCGCACGACGTGCGACACCACCGCCGCCGCCCGGGAAGCCACCAGATTGCACGGAGCGTCCGAGTCAAGCATTTCCGGCGCGGGAGTTCCCATCTCCACCGCCGCCTCCAGCCGGAAACCAACGCAGGTGACGTCCACCCAGGCTGCCTCGGGTATCTCAAGGAGTATCCGGCGCTCTGCGGCGGTGGTGCTGTTCTCCAGGCGGCGCGCGGAGCTTCCCTCGGTAAGTCCGCACTCCCCGAGTATCGACATTATCTGCGAGCGCTGAGCCGCCGTCACCGTCCCGGAGCTCACTATCTCGATATCCTGAATGCGGCTCCCGCTGAGCGCCGTCAGCATCACGAACGCCAGGAACCCCACGTACAGCCCCGCCCGGCGGCTGTACCTCAGCGCCGTGAAGTACAGCCCACGGCGCTTCCCTGCGCGGATACGCAGACCGCAGCGGCGCGCTGTCCGGGCGGTCTCCCAGTAGTCAGCCGGGGAGACCGAGCCGCTTATCGTCCCGTCGCCGAATCTTACCCGGCGCAGCTCCACGCCGCGGCTGATAAGCTCGGTCGCGAACCGCTCCGGGAACGCCCCGTACCCGCTGAATTCCACGCTGCCGAACCGCAATCCCCTCTGTTTTTCCTCCATGTTCCCACCTCACAGACTGAGGAAGCTCACCGCTTCGATACTCCCGGTGACGCGTACTCCGTAAGCTCCGCCGCTCTCGAGGGTCAGCCCGGTGCCCTGAACCCTCATCAGGCGTTCCTCGCCGGCGCAGCGAATTTTCAGCACGATCTCGCCGGAGACCTCCCGGCTGTCTGTGCAGCTTATCACTCCGGCGCAGTTCTCCGCGATAAGTTCCGCGCAGTCCCGCAGAGTCACCGTCGTGTGCTGGTAAGGAGCCTCCCCGAGCGCTGTCAGCGCCTCTTTAAGTCCCATATGCGTTCCCTCCTGCATGTCCTGTTCTTCTGTAAATACTATGCGGAGAGACTCTGGGTTATGTGCGCTGTTTTTTCACCGTTGTGCAGTATACCACATTTTTAATATTCGCGTGATTTAAGTAAAATAATTTTAAAAAAAGCTAAAGATTAGTTAAACTCTGTCGATAATACATATAATAAATTGGAAATGTATATTGTACAATTCCAGGAATTCACAGAGATGTGATGCGTTGAAAGGAAGGTATCATCAAAAGTGAAAAGGTCAATGAGGATCGGAACAAAGATCACTGTTATTTCTTGCCTGGCTGCCGTAATTGCGGCAATAATGCTGGCTGTTGTGACGACTGTAGTGTTTATGTCGTTCGTGGGAGCGCTCCAGGAAAAAGAGACAAATACCGGCGTAAACGTGATCTCTTCTGAAATCAGGAGCGATATCGAAGAAATGGGCGACGTAGCCGAACTTCTCATCGCAAGTTCATGGGGACAGATAAACAAATCGGACTACGACAATACCTGGGCGTCCAACAAGCCCTCTGAAGCAAGCTTCGCAGCGTACATAAACGGTGATCAGGCAGTCTGGAGCACCGAAAACTTCCCGCTCAGCGACGACGCAATCGCACGGGTAAAGGCAGGCGGGATGAAGGGCGTAATGGCGGACGGCGACAAGCTGTACTCCGTATACTGCCGCCCGGTGGAGAACGGCGCTCTGGTAATCGGCGCCGACCTCAACGACCCCACTTACGTTGACGACGTAAAGGAAAAAACCAATGCGGAGCTTACCATATTCTGCGGCGACACCCGTTACAGCACCACTATCATGGACAGCTCCGGAGTACGCAACACAGGCACCAAGATGGACGGCGGCATCTGGAACATGGTTCAGAACAGCGGCACATATATCGGTAAAACGGCGATAAACGGTCAGAACTACTACGTTAACTACACTCCCATGACTGATTTTAACGGTCAGGTGGTCGGCGCGTACTTCGCGGGTTACTCCACTGCGGTGGCTGACGCGGAGCTTTTCAAAGCCATTATTATTTCTGCGGCAGTTCTCATCGCGGTATGCGTGGGCGCGGGATTCCTGCTGTTCGCGGTGATGAACAGGCTTGTACGTAAGCCAGTTTCGGAGGTCGTGAAGATATGCGGTCAGCTCAGCGCCGGCGAGCTGAATGCGCCTGACTCCGAATTCAGCTTCAACGCCGACGAAATGGGCGACATCGCCGAGAAGATCACCGAAGCAAAGCATACCCTGCACACCTACGTTGACGACATCTCCAACGTGCTTTCCGGCATGGGAACCGGCGATTTCTCCTCGCAGCCCTCCGTGAAATACATTGGCAGCTTTGAGGAGATCAACCGCTCGTTCCGCAGCATAAAGGATACCCTCAGCGGCATAATCGGCAACATGAATTCCTCCGCGAACGATGTAATGGCGGGCGCGCAGCAGATGGCTGACGGCTCACAGCTCCTCGCGGAAGGCACGACCCGCCAGGCTACCGCAGTCGACGAGCTGTCCTCCACAATTGCGGAGATCTCCGGCAACATCAACAAGACCGCCGAGAACTCCAACAAGGCAAGCGATATCTCCAACGACTGCGCCGAGCAGATGATACGCCAGGGCGGCGAGATGGAGCGCATGCTCGAAGCAATGGATCAGATCGAAAAGCAGTCCGAAGCGATATCCGAGGTCATAAAGTCCATCGAGGACATCGCATTCCAGACGAACATACTCGCGCTGAACGCCGCGATAGAAGCTGCCCGCGCAGGAGAAGCCGGAAAGGGCTTCGCGGTAGTCGCGGACGAGGTACGCAACCTTGCTTCCAAGTCGGCTGAATCCGCGAACAGCACACGCGAGCTGATTTCCTCCACGATCAACGCGGTACAGAACGGCTCCGGCATTGCAAAGCAGACCGCCGAGACCCTCCAGCAGGTCACCGGGCTTTCCCAGGAGAGCGCGAAGCTGGTTTCGGAGATATCCTCCGCGGCAGACGAGCAGGCGAAGGCAGTTCAGCAGGTAACTGCGGGTATCGAGCAGATCTCCCAGGTAATTGCAACGAACTCCGCAACCGCCGAGGAATCCGCCGCCTCCTGCGAGGAGCTTTCCGCTCAGTCAAGACTGCTTCAGGAGCAGGTCGGCAAGCTCAGGGTTTAATCACAGGGTAACCTCTAAAAACCGGGACACGAGTAGATTTCGTACATGACTTATATCAGATGCTAGGCGTCAAACCGCAGGAATACTTGATGTATTTCAAGGTTTGACAACGAAGCAGATGATATAAGTCATAGAAATCTGCCGTGAAGGAGGTTTTTAGAGGTTACCACAGATCAAATCAACCGAAAATCCCCCGGATCGCCTCCGGGGGATTATTGTATTATCAGGGTGTCAGGAAGCCGTCGTATTCTGGATTTCCGCACTTTGGAACCGCGCCGAAAACGAGAAGTACTGCAGCACAAATAGCAGGCTGAACGCCTGCCGATAAGGCGCGCGCCATTAAATCAGTCCGCGAAGCGGACACCATAATTCCGAATTCCGAATTCCGAATTCCGAATTAAATATTAGTGCTGCTCTGCGTCCGCTGTTTTGCGCTTCTCGCCGAGGGGGTAAACCGCGTTTCCGTCCTCGTCGTAAACGGGGTTGAATTCGCCCGTGATGTAAGCCGAAATGATATTGCAGGCTACGTGACGGCTGTACTCGCTGTTTTCCATGCACACTCCGAACGCTATCTCAGGGTTGTCGGCGGGATAAAATCCCACGATGGTGGAGTTGAACTTCGTCATTGCGATGACCTCCGGCGTGCCTGTTTTCGTGCAGACGTTCTCCTTGCCGATACCCTTGAAGTCGTAGATGTTGTACCAGCCGCCCTCCATCAGGAAGTTCGCGTTTTCACTTACGCGCTTCATTCCGGCGTGCACCTCCGCGAATACGTCCTCCATGCCCTCGGAGAAATCCGCCATCACCTCGGGCTTTATCTCCTCGATGAGCTTGGTGTAGTCGTAGTTGTAGACAGCCTTCACGATGTGCGGACGGTACCTTACGCCCTTGTTCGCGATGGTCATTGCCTGGGTCGCCAGGTGCAGCGGAGTCAGCAGGGTCTCCGACTGACCGATACCCGCCTGGATCGTATCCGACGCGTTCCACTCGATGCCGAGCTTGTCGAACAGCTCCGGGGAGGTCATTCTGCCGGTGGACATCGGCAGCTCAAAGCCGAGGTCGGTGCCTACGCCGAATTTATTCGCCCAGTACGCCAGCCGGTCTATTCCCATGCGGCGCGCGGTCTCATAGAAGAAAATGTTGCAGGAGTGCTTAAGTCCGAACTGCACCGTGATGGAGCCGTGAACTCCGGTACAGCCCGGGGTGTAGCTCGGCGCGTAGTACATATACCGCCCCGTGCAGTTGATAGTGCTGGAGGCATCGATAACACCCTCCGCAAGACCCGCCGTCGCGGTGATGGTCTTGAATGTGGAGCCGGGACGGTACTCGCCGTTTATCGCGCGGTTCAGCAGCGGGGAGTTCTCAGCGTTCAGAACGGACGCGTAGTCCTCGACGAGCTGGTTTATATCGTAGCTCGGGAGCGTCGCCATCGCCAGCACCGAGCCGTCCCTGACGTCCAGCACGACTGCGGAGCCTACCTCGGTATCCTTGCCTCGGAGGTTCGCGTCCATCGCCGTGGTGTAGTACGGGGAGTGCAGGAAATCCATGTGGTACTGCACTATCCGCTCCACCATGTTCTGGAAGTTCGAGTCAATCGTCAGCATTACGGACTTCCCCGCCTGCGGCTCCTTGGTTATCTCGTCGGAGATCATCATGCCGTCGGAGTTACGCGTTATCTCGCGGGTGCCGCGCTCGCCGCGCAGCGTGGATTCCAGCGCAAGCTCGATACCCGATGTGCCGATGATGTCGTCCAGCTTGTAGCCGGCGCTCTTCAGCTCGGCGTACTTATCCGCGGATATCGCCCCGACCGTTCCCCTGATATGCGGCGCGGTGGTGCCGTCTAGATAGACGCGGTTCCAGCCCTCGGAGATCTCCATGCCGGGCATGAGCGCGGAAAGCTCCTTCAGCTCCAGCACCGTGTCGCTGGATATCCCGGAGGCAAGCTCGTAGGGATTGTTGTTATTGAATCCCTTCAGCTCCATTTCGTAGCGGACTCCCGCGATGCAGCGGCGCATCGGCTCCTCGTACTGGTCGGATATCTTGTAGTTCTCGTAGAGGGCGTTCATGCAGTTCTCGACCGTGGCGTAAACGCCCAGCTTCATGCGGGATTTCAGCGAATCCACGGCGTTGTCGCGGTCCTTTTCGAACTGGTAGGGCTGCGTTCTGGTAATGGGCAGGGTTTCGTTCCACTCGTCGCCGTGCTTCATCAGTATGGTAAGAATGCGGTAGATGACCTCGTTTTCCGTTCCGCTTTCCAGCGAGGCTTTCTGGAGCTTCACGCTGCAGTTCAGCTCGTTGGTGTTGAGTATTTTTCCGGTGCTGTCGGCTATCTTTCCGCGCGCCGCCTCGATGTCCTGGGTCGCGGTGTGAGTGCTCTGGGTCATGGCGAGGTACTTGCTTCCGTCGGCTATCTGTATTTCAAGAAGCCGCAGTCCGCACAGGAACGCCGCGCCTATCACTATTGCCGCAAGCACGGCAGACCTCAGCAGGTTCTGAAATTTTGACATTTATTCCTCCAGTTATGCGTTGGGACTGGGCGGTTTATTCCTCGGCGCCCTTGGTTATCTCTTCCTCCGCTGCGGCGTTTCCGGCGGCCTCCTCCAGGCGGCGCTCCTCCTTCGGGCGGAGCCTGTTGGATATGAGCCGCACCAGAAAATACACCGGCACCGAGAACGCGACAGCCCAGGCGTAGGCGGGCAGCAGCGAATGCAGGAACGATATCCCGGAGTATTCGCGCTCCCACACCCAGTGCAGGAACAGGAAGTCCAGCCCGCACATAATGACGCACACGGCGGTGTTCATCACAAGGTGGGAGAGCCAGTTCGATTTCAGCCAGAACCTCGACAGCAGCGAGATGAGCGGGCAGGATATCAGCAGCCACATCGACGAGAACCCAAGCAGCGTGCCGCTCGCCATATCCAGCATCAGCCCGCAGAAAACGCCGAACACTCCGGCGGCGAGTTCACCCTCGAACATGGCAACGGCGGTGGCAAGCGGGATAATCAGCAGCGGACACCACCCGCGTATAAGCGGAGCGACCTCCCACAGGTAGAACATCAGCAGCACGGCTGAATAGAGGAACCATCGGAAAAAGCAGCGCAGCCGTGCTTTCCGGGAGCGCGCCCGGAATCCCACCTTGCTTTTTGAGATATATTTTGCCATATGAATTATCCTTAAATCCGGAGAAACGGCGCAGTTGAGCTGCACCGTTCTTAATTATTGTGCGATATCGCCGAACGAAAGCCCCTTGCCGTCGAAATCCACGACCGCATAGACGGTGGTGATGGCGAAGCAGTCCTCTGCCGGCTCTATCAGGGCGTGCTTGGAAAGCCCGTTGGGGTCGTCGTAGACCTCCTTTACCGTGCCGACGATGATACCCTCAGGGAACAGTCCGCTCTGACCGGCGGTGACGATCACGTCCCCCGGCTCAACGTCCGCGTCCTTGAGTATCTGACTCATGAGGCACAGCCCCTGTTCGGCGGTGGAGGTGGAGTTCTCAATAACTCCGGTCGCCTTGGTCCGCATGGTGTATACACCGACGTTCACCTGCGGGGAGAGTATCGTGGACACCTTCGCGTAATTCGGCGCGATGTCCGTTACCCTGCCGATGAGACCCACGGAGGTTATCACCGGGTCGTTGAGGGATATCCCGGTGCTGCTTCCCTGGTTTATCGTGAATCCGCCGTACATGTCGTTGGCGTTGCGGGCGATTATGCCGCACGGCTCAGAGAAAACGAGGTCCTTGTGCTCCTTGCTGAGCTGAAGCATTTCCCGGAGCTGCTCGTTTTCCTTCTGGAGCGCCTCGTAGTCCGCGGAGCGCTCGTACATCTGCGTAACAAGCTCACGCAGCTCGTCGTTCTGCGCCTTGTAGGTATCGGCGTTGACCCACTTGTCGATGAATCCGTTAACTCCGTTTGAAATGGCGTTCGCCGCGGTGACGAACGGGTAAGTTACCGTGCTGATGACCTGCTCGGGCAGTGTCTGGGTGCCCGCGGCGACGGCAACGTAGGTCATAAGTCCCAGCAGCAGCGCCGCGATACAGAGTATGATTTTGAATTTGACGCTGTGGAAGAATTCTCTCATAGATGTTGTTCAGTTCATTTCTTCCGGCGCAGCCGGACGCAGTTTATCAGGGAACCTCTAAAAACCGGTTTGAAAAGGGAAAATGGGTAGAGTGCGCCGAATGCGATGAAAGCCGACGAAGTAAGGCTGTATGCCTTACAAGGAGGTTTGAAGAAGCAGTCAGTGTGCTATACACATTTTCACTCAAACAAGGTTTTTAGAAGTGACCATCAGTAGATGTTCTCGTCCTCGCTGAGAACGTCCTCGAGCTTGTCGATGTTCTCAAGTACCTTGCCGGTGCCGTCAGCAACGCAGTCGAGGGGGCGCTCCGCGATCTTGACGGGCATGCCGGTCTCCTCGTGGATAAGCTGATCGAGCCCTCTCAGCAGCGCGCCGCCGCCAGCCAGCATTATGCCGGACTCGATGATATCGGCCGCAAGCTCAGGGGGAGTCTTTTCAAGGGTGGTCTTGATGGCGTCGATAACGTGGGAGAGCGGCTCGGAAATAGCCTCGCGGATCTCCTCGCTGGTCACTGTGATGTTCTCGGGCAGACCGTTGAGCAGGTTGCGGCCCTTGATGTCCATTACCGGCTCGGTGTCGCCGGTCTTGTATGCGGAGCCTATGCCCATCTTGATGTTCTCGGCGGTCCTCTCGCCGATGAGCAGGTTGTACTTCTTCTTGATGTAGTTGATTATCGCGGAATCGAACTCATCGCCGGCTACCCTTACGGAACGCGCGGTAACGATGCCGCCCAGGGAGATTATGGCGACCTCGCTGGTGCCGCCGCCGATATCCACGATCATGCTGCCGACAGGCTCGGCAACCGGGAGACCCGCGCCGATAGCGGCAGCCATAGGCTCCTCGATGATGGAAACGCGCTTTGCGCCCGCGTTCTGAGCCGCTTCCTTAACGGCGCGGCGCTCTACCTCTGTAACTCCGGACGGAATGCAGATGATGACGCGCGCCTTGCCCCTGCCGCGCAGAGCCTTCTTGATGAACTGCTCCAGCATGCTGGATGTCATGTCGAAGTCGGCGATAACGCCGTCCTTGAGCGGACGTACAGCCACGATGGAGCCGGGGGTGCGTCCGATGACGTCCTTGGCTTCCTGGCCTACGTAGCGCACGCACTGGAGCTTCTTGTCCACTGCAACCACCGAAGGCTCGCGGATAATGATACCCTTGCCCCTCATATATACAAGCGTGTTCGCCGTTCCTAAGTCGATACCGATGTCCTTGGTCATTCCAAACATTGTGCTTCCTCCGTTATATTCTGTGATATTTTACAGTATGCGGTCATTTCCTCGCACATACCTCTTATACATAATTGTACAATTATAATTATAGCATTATTGTGCTCTGTACGCAATGCATTATTAGCATAAAATTTCGGCTTTCTCGGACTTTTTTTTGGCTATTTTTCGGCATTTTTCCCAGGCGCTGAATTTATAGACCCGGCGGGAGATTATTTTTGAAAAAGCACTTGCAATAACTGATATTTTAAGATATAATATTAATATACAGACCATTCCAGACTTTTTCTGACTTTATAGATCACATCAATGAAAGGAAAACCGCCGACATGCTCAACGAAAAAGTGACCGTTACAATATGCGGAAAAGCGTATAATCTCCGCACGGACAATGCTTCCTCCCTGATACGCCAGGGTGAGGAGGCCGACCGCCGCATCACCGAATACTGCCGTGAAATGTCGCTCTCAAAGGACGACGCATGCGTTTTCACCGTGCTGGATCTCCTGGGGGATCTCGACTCCGCGAACGCCCAGCGGGATTCCTACGCGAAGAAGAACGCCGCGCTGGTCAGCACCGCGGAGAAGGGCGCGAAGGCTCTTGAGGAAAACAAGCAGCTCGCCTCCGAAAACGAGCTGCTCGCAAAGGACAGCGCCGCCCTCGCGGAGCTACGCCGGGAACACACCGAGCTTGAAGGCAAAAACGCCCAGCTCACCGAAACGCTCAGCGAAGCCAACGAGCGTGCCGCGCAGAACGCCAGCGCAAAGGCGGAGCTTGAAAAGTCCCAGCAGACCGTGAAGTCCCTCGAGGAGAAAAACGCGCAGCTCACCGGCTCGCTGAAGTCCGCCGAGGAGAAGTCCGAAGCGCAGAAGAAGGACATCGCGGAACTTGAGCGGCAGAACTCCGACCTGAAAAAGCAGGCGGCGAAGCTGGTGACAGTCACCGATGAGAACAAGAAGCTCACCGAAAGGCTGGACAAGGCTGCGAACACCGAAGAAGCGCTCCGCCGCAGCGAAGATCGCGTGTCCTACCTTGAGAAGGAATGCGGAAAACTCGACGCGGCAAACGCGGAGCTTAACACGCTGAAAAAGTCCCTCGCAGACGAGCAGGGCAAGACCTCCGACCTGGAGAAGAAACTCGCCGCCGCCGAAAAGAGCGCCGCAGAGCTTTCCGAAGCGAAGCAGTCCCTCGCCGCTGAAAAGGGCAGGAATTCCGACCTGGAGAAGAAACTCGCCGCCGCTGAAAAGAGCGCCGAGGAGCTTTCTGGCGTGAAGAAGGCTCTTGAAGCAGAACAGGGCAAAACCGCCGACCTCGAGCGCCGTCTGGAAGCCTCCCGCAAGGCGGCAGACGACGCGCAGAACAGCGTATCCGTGCTTGAAAAGGACATCGCCGCGCTCAAGTCCGAAAACGAGGAGCTTTCCGCGCTGCGCGAAAAGGCGGGAATGTACGAGGAGCTCACCGTGAAATTCTCGCAGATCGAAAGCGAGAACGCGGCTCTCAGGGCGGGCGCAGGCTCCGACGCCTCCGAAGGCGCCGGCTCCGCACAGATGGAGGAGCTGAAGAAACAGCTCTCCGACGCGCTCGCCGAGGTCAAGGAGCTGAGAAAGATAAACGCTTCCCTTAACCGGCAGCTTAACGAAATGCTTGAGGACGGTCAGCTTACATTATGAGTGAAATTCTTGCACCCCTCGGGGGGCTTTCAGATCTGCCCGCGGCGCTGAACACCGGCGCCGACGCGGTATATCTTGGTTTATCGGAATTTTCGGCACGCAAAAATGCCGAAAATTTTTCTGTTGAGGAGCTTAAAACAGCCTGCACTGAATGCCACAAGCGCGGGGTGAAAGTCTACGCCGCGCTGAACACGCTGGTGTACGACAGCGAGGCCGAAAAATTCGCGGAGTGCGTGAAAAGCGCTGCGGAATGCGGCGTGGACGGGCTTATAATCCAGGATCTCGGCGCGGCTGAAATAGCGAAGCGGGTCTGCCCGAAGCTTCCGCGCCACGCCTCCACGCAGATGACGCTGAACAGCGCCGCCGGAGTCAACGCGGCTCAGCAGCTCGGATTCTGCCGGGCGGTCATCGGGCGGGAGCTGTCCTTCGAACAGATAAAGCGCATCGCCGAAAACACCGGCATTGAACTCGAGGTTTTCGTACACGGAGCGCTGTGCGTCTGTATCAGCGGACAGTGCTACATGAGCAGCATTTTCGGCGGGAGGAGCGGCAGCAGAGGTCTGTGCGCGCAGCCCTGCCGACTGGATTTCACCTGCGGGGACAGGCACAGCGTGATATCCCTGAAGGACAGCTCGCTCGTTCCGCACCTGCGGGAGCTTGACGACATCGGTATCGCCTCGCTGAAAATCGAGGGCAGAATGAAGCGCCCGGAGTACATCGCCTGCGCCGCCGATGCCTGCCGGAAGTCCATGGACGGCGGCAAATACGACTTTGAGCGGCTCGCCGGGATATTCTCAAGGGGCGGTCTGACCGACGGATATTTCACCGGCTCCATGCAGGACATGCAGGGCACCCGCAGCCGCGAGGACGTCGAGAACTCCGCGAAGGCGCTCAACGGCATAAAGGCGCTCTACAAGGCGGAATTCCCGCGTATACGCGCGGATATCCGCACGATTCTGAAACCCGGAGAGCCTGCGTTCGCGGCCGCTTCCTGCGGGGATATTTCGGCGGCTGTGCAGGGCGAGATCCCGCAGCCCGCGCTGAATGCTCCGCTGACCTCCGAGGGCGTTTGCAGCCGCATGTCGAAGCTCGGCGGAACGCAGTTCTACGCCGGGGAAGTCACCGCCGAGGTCGGCGAGGGGCTGAACCTCCCGGCGTCCGCGCTGAACTCCCTGCGCAGGGAGCTTGTGGAGCAGCTTTCAGCCGCAGTCCTCGCGAAGAACACCCCGGACTACAGCCTGCGCGAACTCACGCCGCCGCTTTTCGGGGAGCACCCGGCGGCTCCGCTGAAATGGCGCTGCGAGGTGTATTCCGCAGAGCAGCTAAGGCAGGCCCTGGAGCTTCCGTTTGAGCTGATATACGCCCCGATGCGGCTTCTGGGTCTCTCCACGCCGGACAAGGACAGGATCGCGGTCATACCGCCGTTCGTGCTTTCCGACTGCGAGGACGAAGTTCGCGAAAGGCTCAGGGAACTCCGCGCGGCAGGCTTCACAAGGGGCATGGCGCAGACCCTCGGTCACGCGCTGCTCCTCCGTGAGGAGGGGTTCATACTCCACGGCGGACACCGCATGAACATCATCAACAGCTACGCCGCGGGAGTGTGCGGAGACTTCGGCTTCGAGGATATCACGCTTTCTTTCGAGGGCACTGCGGCTCAGCTCGCAGAGATACGCTCCCCGATACCACGCGGGGTCGTGGCATACGGAAGGCTCCCGCTGATGATAATGCGGCGATGTCCGGTCAGCGGCGGGAAGCCCTGCGGAAGAGTGCGCCTGTTCGACGACGGCGGAACTCCCTGCGGCGAGTGCATAGCCGACCGCCGGAGCAATAAAATGCCGGTGCTCTGCGGCGGGAACAGCGTCGAGATACTAAACCCCGACCTGCTCATAATGAGCGACCGCAGCTCCGCCCTGGAGCCGTTCGATTTCGCGGTGCTGAAATTCACCGACGAAAAGGAGCTGAAGCCCATTCTCAATATGTACCAGAATAACGGGAAGCCCTCCGGGCCGCTTACCCGCGGTCTGTACTTCCGGGGCGCCGAGTAATTCCGCTCCGGCTGAGGGACTTTATCCCAGGCGGGCAGGCCTGTCTCTTATACACATCTGACGCTGCCGACGAAGCTAGAAG
>OWIP01000947.1_pt1 | contig 19596 bp, 18 predicted proteins | sample 1732581 | NCBI WGS metagenome assembly OWIP01 (sample SAMN05065731, study PRJEB22554) | human gut metagenome | biome: ENVO:2100002; feature: ENVO:00000062; material: ENVO:00002003 | host: Homo sapiens | place: USA
AAAAGGCTCCCCTTTACGGGGAGCTGTCGAACGAAGTGAGACTGAGGGGTTGACGATATAAAAAAGGGGAACGCCAGCGCGTTCCCCTGCAAGCTTATTCAGCCTATACTTACTTTATTATGTCTATGGTGCCTATGAGCGGCAGGCGCTTCATTTCGCCCTTGCAAACGCTCACCAGGGCCATTATCCAAAGGACTACCTGGAATACCCAGATGAGTATGCCTATAACTATGCCCGCGGTGATGCTGGCAACCACGCTAAGAAGCAGCAGAAGCAGCGCCTGATTGGCCCAGAAGGTGCCGAACTCGGTCTTGGGGTTGGTCACTATGGGCAGGAAGAACAGAATGGGGAACACAACGGCAAGTATGGCCATTGTTTTGCTGTTGTCGGTCTGCACCGGCTGCTGAGCGGGCTGCTGAGTGGGGTTGGTGTAGTCCGCGTTCTGCCGGGCGTTGGATTGGGCGGCTTCGCCGGTGGTCGCGCCGCAGGTGGGGCAGAACTTTGCGCCGTCATCGTACTGCGCGCCGCAATTTGTGCAATAAGGCATAGAATAACTCCTTTCAAATTAACCGTATGAGATGCACTCATATTACCACATTCGCCGCGCCTTGTCATCAGCATAAAGCGGCGTGGCGGCAACAATTTTATTTATGCTCGCTTATCCATTCGTCCATTATGGGCATGGATATGTTGAAATAAGTCGGCCCGATGTTAAGATACGTTTCATGGAAGCTGCGAAGGTCGAAGCTTGCGCCGCAAATATCCTCCGCTTCCCTTAGCTTCTGCTGATAAATGCTGTATCCCATGGCGTATTCAAGGAAGTAGAACGGGTTTTCAACGGCGTAGTCATAATAAACGTCCTTCAGCTCCGTTGCGGCCTCGTCCCCGAAATAGGCGGAGGTAAGGTCGAACATGTCGTCCGCACTCTTGCCGAAGTAGTTCACCTCTATGCTCACTATAGCGGGCAGCAGCAAATTGCCTATCGTGGAGTTCGCGCTCATGAAGTTGCAGTACGGCGCGCCGAAGCGGGTGTTGTAATTATCGAAGAACACCTCGCCGGACTGGGACCAGCTTTCGTAGTATCCGCCCATGGAAAGCGCCTGTCGGGTGTAGCCGGTTTTGTTTATAAGCGTACGCAGGTACTGGTAATGATAAAGGTGGCCGGGGTAACCCTCGTGCGCAAGGGTGTCAAGGTATCTGTTGTCGTTTTCAAGCGTTTTGTTGTTTAGTATAATAAGGTTCTCGCTCGCGTCGTCCACCGGCGGAATAAGATATGCCGCGGGGCTGAACTGGTCCTCCAGCTCGCTGGGGCAGTCCATGAACGTGAGCGTATGCTCCGGCAGCTCCGGATAGTAATCCGCCATCAGCTCTTTAAGGTACTCTATGTTTTCCTCCGTCGTGCCCACGCTCAGCTCCACCGTGTCGTACTTATCGAACACGGCGGCGTCCTTCTTGGCGGCGTCATAAAGCTTGCTCAACTGCGCGTTAAGCTCGTCATAAAGTATTTCCAGCGCTTCCTCGGGCGTTATGTCCGCGCAGGCGTTGTATTTAAGCTCCGTTGCGAAGAAGGCCTTGCCCTCCTCGCCGTATGTATAGAGCGCGCCGTCGGTGGTCGCCGTGCCGCGCAGCGCCTCAAGCCCATCGTAAAGCACCTGATAGGAATCGATAAGCGCGTTCACAAGCTCCGTATTCCTTGCGCTGTATGCGGCGCGTTCCTCGTCGCTCAGCTCGTCTATATCGGCTATGAATTCATCAAACGTGGCGAACAGGAAGCACGTCTCCCGCGCATCCATGAATGCCTTTATCTGCTCAAGCACCTTGTCAAGGGCGTTATCCCGCATGAATTTGCCGTCCGCGGACTTCTCCTGCTCAAATGCCAAAACCTGCCCAACGTAGCGCGGCGTGTCCGCAAGCAGCGTAAGGTAATTCTCCACATCCGCCTTGGTGTGCATATCATAGAACACCAAATTGAGCGGCAGATTGGAATGCAGCCCCACAAAGGTATCCAGCACCTCGTTATAATAGTAATACTGATTACCTTCTATGCCTTGCTCAAGGAACTGAACAAGCGTATCGTAGGTTATCCTTGAATCGTCGGAGAGAGCATTGCGGTCTATTGCGTAAAGCTCCTCAAGCCACGCTATGTTCTCTTCGTTGCTCGCTTCCTGGTCGGCATAGGTAAATTCGCCCCAGCCGGTCGGGTAATCCGTTATAAGGGGAAAATTCTCCGGATGCGCAACGGTAAGATGAAAGCTCAGCGCGTCGCTCACAACGCTCTCGGCAAACATTCTCTCGTCCAGCTCTTTAAGCGCGGCCTCGGCCTCCGCCCGGGCTGTGTCCTCAGTGGGTTCGGGTTCGGGAGTGGGGGCAGAGGCTGCCGCGGGCGCCTCGGTAGCTATGGGCGCAGCCGTGTCCTTTGGCGCGGCGGAGCAGCCCAGAAGGCTGAGCGCAAGCAGCAGACTCAGCACAAAACTTATCGGCTTTATTATGGATTTCATAAATAAATATATCCTTTCTCGGCTATATATAAATTTATGCATATACACTACCACATAAAGCCGCATTTCTCAATAAAAATATAAGGGAGCATATCAGCTCCCTTGGTATTTTCAGCTTTTGCTTACCGGTATAAGCAGGGTTTCCCCAACGAATATAAGATCAGGATCCTCGCGCGGGTTAAGCCGCAGCAATTCTTCAACCGTTGTGTTGAACCGGCGGGCTATGGACGAAAGCGTGTCCCCGCGGCGCACAACGTATGTCATCAGCTCTCCGCTAAGATACGGCTTCAGCAGCGCCCATGTGCGCGGCCCAGCAATGCCGTCCGCCGTGATGCGGTTGGCCCGCTGGAACGCAGTTACCGCGTTGAACGTGCGGCTGCCGAATATACCGTCCGCCTGCCCGGGGGAGAAGCCCGCGCTTGTCAGCGCCGTTTGCAGTATGGTAACAAGCATACCCCTGTCCCCGCGCCGCAAATATACGTCGCCGTAATCTATATACGGGGCTATGGCAAGCCACGTCGCCCTGTCCGCAACGCCTGTCTGCGCAAGCATTGCGCTCCGCTGGAACGCGCGCAGGGCGGCCTGGGTCTTTGTGCCGAAAAGGCCGTCTATGCGCCCGGGGCTGTTGCCGGAAGCCTCCAGCGCCTCCTGCAGCCGCCTTACCATTGCGCCGCGGCTGCCGCGCCTTAGCACATCCGGGTCGCTTTCAAGCGCAAACGGCTCAAGAAACTGCCACGTTACCGGGCCTATTATGCCGTCCTGCGTTGCGCCGAGCACCCGCTGGAACTGCATCACCGCGCGCTCTGTTGCCGCGCCGAATACTCCGTTTGCCGCGCCCGGGTCGTAACCCGCGCGTATAAGGGCGGTTTGGGCCGTGCGCACGTCGCTGCCCGTATCGCCACGCTGTAATATCCTCATTGTTTTGCACCTCGCTCATTTTGCTCTTGGCGCATTTATAGCGCCTTATATTGCTACCATATGCCGCACAGCGCCCTCGTGTGCGCGGCAGGCACGTTTTTTTCACATTATTGCTCATATTGAGCATTTGAACATATGCCCAAAGTGTGATATGATAACTAAGATTATTAAATTGGTACGATATGCCCTTTATCAAGCGGCATGTCAGGAGGACAAATTGGGTAAAAAGCTGAGAACTCCGCTTATCTATTTGGCCATAGTGGTGCTGATGATTGTTCTGCTTACGCAGCTTCAAAACGGCGGCACGGACGATAAGAAAATCGAATATGCCGATTTTCTTGCCATGGCAAAGGAAGGCACGGTGGAGGCCGTTGAATACTGCAACGGCGAAATAGTTGGCATTAAAAAAGGCTCTGCGTATAAGGATCTGTTCCCCAAGAAGTATGACTTTATCTGCAACGTATCCAACGAAAATGCGTTCCGTTCGGATATGGCGGCCATAGTTGCAGACGCCAAGGGCATAGATGCGGACAAGGTAACGCCGGAGGATTATCCGTTTACATATACATATAATCCCCCGCCGGAGCCTTCCATATTGGAATACATACTGCCTTACGTTATAATGCTTGTCATAATCGTCGTGTTCTACGTCGTGGTATTCCGCGCGCAGGGCGGCGGCAATAAGATGATGAGCTTCGGCAAGGCGCATGCGCGCACCCAGATGGACCCCAACAACCGCGTTACGTTCGATGATGTTGCCGGCGCGGACGAGGAAAAGGAAGAGCTGAAGGAAGTTGTTGAATTCATGCGCGCGCCCAAGCGGTTCACCGAGATGGGCGCAAGGATACCCAAGGGCGTGCTGCTCGTTGGCCCTCCGGGCACGGGTAAAACGCTGCTTGCAAAGGCCGTTGCCGGCGAAGCGAAGGTGCCCTTCTTCTCAATATCCGGTTCGGACTTTGTTGAAATGTTCGTAGGCGTTGGCGCAAGCAGGGTGAGGGATCTTTTCACCACCGCAAAGAAGTGCGCGCCCGCCGTTGTGTTTATAGATGAAATAGACGCCGTGGGCCGTCAGCGCGGCGCCGGCCTTGGCGGCGGGCATGACGAACGCGAGCAGACGCTCAACCAGCTCCTTGTTGAGATGGACGGCTTTGCCGTGAACGAAGGCATAATAGTTATCGCCGCCACCAACCGCCCTGATATACTTGACCCCGCGCTTCTGCGCCCGGGCAGGTTCGATAGGCAGATAACCGTCAATTACCCCGACGTTAAGGGACGCGAGGCCATATTGAAGGTGCATGCCAAGGGCAAGCCGCTGGCCAGGGAGGTTAGCCTTTCGGTGCTGGCAAAGCGCACGCCGGGCTTCACGGGTGCGGATCTTGAAAACGTGCTGAACGAGGCCGCGATACTTGCCGCAAGGTATAAGAAAAAGGAAATCGGCATGACGGAGCTGGAGGAGGCCATAACTCGCACCGTGGTCGGCCCCGAAAAGCGCAGCCATGTTATAACGCCCGAGGACAAGCGGATAACCGCGTATCACGAGGCCGGCCACGCCGTTGTGGCGCGCGTGCTGCCCAACTGCGACCCGGTGCACGAAATAAGCGTTATTCCGCGCGGCAGGGCGGCCGGCTACACCATGACCATGCCGGAGGACGATCGCGACCATATGTCCCGCGGAAAGATACTGGACGAAATCGCCATGGCGCTTGGCGGCAGGGTTGCCGAAAGCATATTCTTAGACGATATATGCACCGGCGCATACAGCGACCTGCAGAAGGCTACCGAGCTTGCGCGCAGGATGGTTGTTGAATTCGGCATGAGCGACGAAATAGGCCCTGTGTTCCTTGGCGGGCAGACAGAGGTTTTCATTGCCAAGGATTGGGGACACCAGCGCAACTTCTCCGAAGAAGTAGCCGCGCGCGTGGATAAGGAAATTCGCCGCATACTGGAAGAACAGTACGACCGGGCAAAGACCGTGCTGACCGAGCACCGCGATGCTATGGAGCGCATAGTAAAGGCGCTGATAGAATACGAGCATATTGACGGCGACGATTTTGAAAAGCTGTTCAAGGGCGAGGACGTGGAGCTTGAAACGTTCAGCGACAGGCGCGCCCGCATAGAAAAGGCGGATGAAGAAGTGCTGGCCAAGGAAAAGGCGGAAGCCGAAGCCAAGGCCGCTGCCGAAGCACAGGAACAGAGCGCGGACGGCGAAGGCGAAAACAAATAAGCTATAACATAATGCGCATGAAGCGGCCTTTACGGCCGCTTCTGTTGCGCAAAGGATGGGCAAACATGCAGCGATTTTGCGAAAAAGAGGCGCGTAAGCTGAATAAGCTGAAATATATATTGTTCGACGTGGACGATACCGTAACAAACGGCGGCAAGCTGACAGGCGAAGCCTTTGCCGCCATGTGGAAGCTGAAGGAACACGGGTTTAAGCTTATCCCCGTAACAGGCAGGCCCGCAGGCTGGTGCGATATGATGCTGCGCCAATGGCCCGTGCAGGCCGTTATATGCGAAAACGGCGCGTTTGTATATGACTATGATGAGCATAACGCCGTGCGCATGATACGCCACCCGCTTGCCGCGGCGGAGCCGAAAAAGCTCCTTGAGCCGGTCAAGGCCGCCGTGCTGAAGGCGTTCCCCAAAGTGCGCATGGCGCATGACCAGTTCGCAAGGATATACGATGCGGCGTTTGACTTTGCGGAGGATGAACCCAAGCTCCCGCTTGAAACGGCATACGCCGTGGCAAAGCTTTGCCGCGACATGGGGGCGGAGGCCAAAGTGAGCAGCATACACGTAAACGCATGGTTCGGCGCGTATTCAAAGGCGGACATGGCGGCGATATATCTTAAAGACTATTGCCATGCGGACGACGCAGAGAACGAAGCTATGTTCTTCGGCGATTCGCCCAATGATGAGCCCATGTTTGCGGCGTTCCCGCTGAGCTGCGGCGTGGCGAACATTGCTCCGTTTGCGGACAGAATGGCGCATTTGCCCGCATATATACTGGATGGCGAGGGCGGCTACGGCTTTGCCGAAGCGGCGGATATAATATGCAAAAGCATACAATGCGGTTGATTTTATCAATGCTGATAGATTAAAATATATGTAAGCAAAACGGAGGTACACGCTTAGTTTATGGATTTCAAACCGATAGATATATCGATGAAGCAAATGGTTGAGCATTACACGGCAAAATGGAAGCTGGAATGCTCGGAATACACCTTTTCAAATCTGCTCATGTGGGGCTGCGGCGGGAACATAATGCTTGCGGAGGATGAGCAGGCGCTCTATATACTGCTGCATTGGGGCAATGAACGCTTCATGTTCGCCCCGCTTACGGTTGAGCCCGAGTCTGAGTATTATCAAACCGCGCTCGATAAGGCGGAGGAATACATGAGCACGCACGGCATAGATCCTATCTTCAAGGGCATATCCGGCCCCATAAAGGCCGCGTTTGAGCGCTGCACAGGCTATGAACTGATAGATGACCGCAACAACAGCGACTATGTTTACACAATGGAAAGCCTAAGAGACTTAGCCGGCAAAAAGCTGCACGCCAAGCGCAACCATATACACCAGTTCATGGCGCAGTACGGCGAACGGTACGAATACGTTAAAATAACCGGCGATATGATGGGCGAATGCGTGGACGTATACAATGAATGGCTCAGCGAAAAATCTCCCGACGAAACGGACAATATGGAGCTGTGTGCGATCAAAACGCTGCTCATGCACATGGACGTGCTGGGCATACGCGGCGGCGGCATAAGGATAGACGGCAAGCTTGCGGCGTTTACGCTGGGGCAGAAGATGGACGATAACATGGCCGTTGTGCACATTGAAAAGGCCGATAACGAGATAATGGGCCTTTACACGGTCATAAACAATCAATTTGTGCAGCATGAATTGACGGACGTTAAGTTCATAAACCGCGAGGAGGACATGGGCATGGAAGGGCTTAGGAAGGCCAAGCTGTCCTATTATCCGGCATATATGATAGATAAGTTCGACGGGAGACCAATTTGATGGAACTGACCATAAGGCACATTGGTGCGGATGAATACGGCGAAGCAAAGCGAGTGTGGAACATATGCTTTCCGGAGGATGCCTCGGGCTACAGCGATTATTATTTTGCCCGCCGCACAATGGCGGAATATGTGCTGGCGGCGTTTTACGAAGGCAAAATGATAGCCGCGCTGCACGCAATACCTTACCCCATAATGCTGGGCGGGGGAACGAAAAACTGCGTAATGATAGCGGGCGTTGCAACGCTGCCCGAATACAGGCACCATATGGCAGCGGCGCGGCTTATAACGGCCTGCCATGCGGAGCAGAAGCAGAAGGGTACCGCGGCGGCGATATTAAAGCCGGACGTGAATTTCTATGCGCAGTTTGGGTATATTCCCTTTGCGTGGCATGATGAATACCGCCTGCCGTGGATAGATGCCGGCATACCCGCGCCAATACACGAGACAACGGCGGAGGAGATGCTGAAGATATATTCCGCATTCAGCGCGGATTACATAGGCATGATGGCGCGCACGGAGCAGGACATGGAGATTTATCTTGAGGAAGCGCGCAAATTGGGAGAATACGCATATTCGGACGGCAAGGCGTATGCATTGCTTAACGAAACGGACTACGGCGCGGATATATACGAGCTTGCGGGCGCGGACACGGCGGGGCTTTTAAGCTCCCTTGCAGAGGAATTCGGCGCGCTTACGTTCAGGCTGCCGCGGGACACAACACCAAGCCTTCCCGCCATGCGCACGGGGGAAATTATGTTTTCCATGATATGCCCGCTAAATGAAGATATATTGCTTGAAAACACGGGCGCGCAAACCACCGAGGAGCTTGCATCGGGCGAATACGGGCGCGTATGCACGCTTGAATTCTGCTGAAGCGTTTGTGACTTTTTGGGGGAGTATGCAACGTTCTTCTTGACGCGGAGGGACTTTGTATTATATAGTAAAAGAGCGGCGGAACGCCCGCCGTTAGTTTATGGCAGCCAATGCGGCTGAATATGTTGAAAAAAGGAAGGTTTACAATTATGCCTCAAGGCGGAAGTGATTTTTTGTCCTCTCTCGGTTCGTTCTTCTCCGGAAGCGGTATGTTCATCATAATGATGATAGTGCTGCTGCTGGTTATGATCATACCCCAGCGCAAGCGCGATAAGAAAATAAAGGATATGCTGGCATCCATTAAGGTTGGCGATCGTGTGCGCACCATCGGCGGCATATACGGCACCGTTACCAACATTAAGGACGACATCATCACCATCTCCGTCGGTCCGGACAAGGCCCGCCTTGTTTTCGCCCGCGGCGCCATTGCCAACGTTGAAGATGTTGCCGTGGAAAACACCATGGAAGAATCCAACAGCAAATAAGCAACGCTTAATTTAAGCAAAAAAAGGGCTGCTCAGTGCAGCTCTTTTTCTTTTACCGTATCAAGATACTCGTTCAGCAATTCTTTAAGCTCATCAAGGCTGGTTATGCTATTTACCCGTCCGCGCAGCGCGGCGCTGCCGTGCATGCCGGAAAGGTACCACGATACATGCTTGCGCATTTCAACTATTGCGCGGTCCCCGCGGCTTTTTGTCAGCCGCTCGGCGTGGTCAATGGCGGCGGCAATGCGCATGGCGTATGAGGGCGCGTCATAGTGAATATTGGCGAGCGTTGCCTTTATTTCCCGGAAAATAAACGGGTTGCCTTCCGCCCCGCGGGCCACCATGACCCCGTCGCAGCCGGTTTGCTTTATCATGTCCAGTGCATTCTGGCCTGTGAATATATCTCCGTTGCCTATTACGGGAATTTTTACGGCGGCCTTTATTTTTGCAATTATGTCCCGGTCCGCCGTGCCGCTGTACATTTGCTCCCGCGTGCGGCCGTGTATTGTTATCATGGCTGCGCCGCTTTCTTCCGCCATGCGGGCGAAGCTGAGCGCGTTCACATGCTCCTCGTCCCAACCCTTGCGGAACTTTACCGTAACCGGCAATGCGCTTGCCTTTACCGCTGCTTCTATTATGCGGGCGGCGAGCGGCTCGTTCTTCATAAGGGCGCTGCCTTCCCCGTTTGAAACTATTTTGTGCGCAGGGCAGCCCATGTTTATGTCTATAAGCTTCAGCCCGCTCTGCGTTTCGCTCAGCGTCTTTGCCGCGCGGGCAACCATATCAGGCTCCGCGCCGAAAAGCTGCACCCCGTAGCCGCCGCTTAGCTCCGGCGGGGAAGCGTCAAGCAGCGTGGCTGTGTTCTTGTTATTATAATGCAGTCCCTTCGCGCTTACCATTTCCGTATACGAAAAATCCGCGCCCATCTCCCGGCATATGCCGCGGAAGGCCGCGTCCGTAACGCCGGCCATTGGCGCAAGCAGCACGGGCGTATCCGTGCCGAAAAGCTTTTGCATGGCTTGGCTCATATTATTCCGCTTTGTCCTTCAAAAGGCTCATGTCAGGCGTGGGCTTGACTTCGGTTTCGGGGTCGCGCTGAAGAAGGGTTATGCTGTTTATGTACCAGCGGGAGCCTTCGCGCTTGAACACCACCTGATAACGCCCCGCTTCCCATTCCGGCAGCTCGGCAGGCGCGGCGCTTTCGGTATCGTCGCTGGCGGCATTTATTGCGGCAAGGCGCGCATCAACGGTCATGTTCGCCCGCTTGCTCCACGGCAGCACGGATACGGCCTTAACGTCAATGCGGTAGTCATAGCTGGCCACGGTGAAGCCAGCGTATTTGCCGCTGTCAAGCTCGTGGTCGTTATTCAAATATTCTTCGCTGAAATACGGCGTAAGGTCGATATCAACGCCGGTCTGGCCGTATTTCAATATGGCCTCGGCGCGCTTTTCCATGCCCTCCGTAACGAGTATATACAGGTTGCTTATGTGCAGCCCCTCTATAAATACGCCTAAGCACAGCGCAACTATCGCCGCCGTGATTATAAGCGTCCGCAAAACATACCATATGGAGCGTTTGGCTATGCCATAGCTGTTGCGGGCCATAAAGCGCCCTCCTTTTCAACTGATATACATAATAAATAATACCATAGTATAGGCCGCTATGCAAATGAACGCGCTGTGAATGTTTGTGTTGCCTTCTGCCGCAGTTCTGTTATAATATAAAATAGGTTTATAGGGGTATTACAAAACACGGGGAGAGAGACTATGGACGTATATTCTATCATTTCGCTTTTCGGCGGGCTTGCGCTGTTCCTGTACGGCATGCATACAATGAGCGCGGGGCTTGAAAAGCTTTCCGGCAGCAAGCTGCAATCAACATTGCAGAAAATGACCGCGCACACGTCCACAAGCCTTATTTTCGGCGCGGCGATAACAATAGCCATTCAATCGTCCTCGGCCCTTACGGTAATGCTTGTGGGCCTTGTGAACAGCGGCATAATGCAGCTTGAGCAGACGGTTAGCGTTATACTCGGCGGCAATATAGGCACTACCCTTACCGCATGGATACTTTCCCTTTCCGGCATCAGCGGAGACAGCATTTTTATAAACCTCCTTAAACCGGAAAACTTTTCCCCGATAGTTGCGCTTATAGGCGTAATAATGATAATGGCGTGCAATACGCAGAAAAAGAAGGACATAGGCGGCGTGTTCGTGGGCTTTGCCATATTGATGTACGGCATGACGCTTATGAGCGGCTCTGTTGCCCCGCTTGCGGATATGCCGGAGTTCACGGGGATACTGACCGCGTTCAACAATCCGTTCTTAGGCGTGCTTGTGGGCCTTGTTTTCACCGGAATAATACAGAGCAGCGCGGCAAGCGTTGGCATTTTGCAGGCGCTTTCCCTTACGGGCTGCATAACATACGGCATGGCAATACCGCTCGTGATGGGGCTTAACATTGGCACCTGCGCCACGGCCCTGCTTTCAAGCATAGGCACTACCAAGAACGCGCGCCGGGTCGCCATAGTGCACATTACCGGCAAAATAATTGGCACTGTATTCTGCATGATAGTGTTCTATGGGCTTAATGCAATAATAGGCTTCGGCTTTATCGATTCGCCGCTTTCCGCGCCGGAGGTGGCCCTTTGCCACACGGTTTTCAACATAATAACCACCATAATACTGCTGCCCGCGCGCAAGGTGCTCATAAGGATATCCCGCATAGTTGTTCGCGGCAATGACGCGGAGCAGAGCGAAGTATTCCTGGACGAAAGGCTGCTGCTGTCCCCCGGCCTTGCGGTGCACGAAAGCTATAACATGGCCGTGAAGATGAGCGACATTGCGCGTTCCTGCGTGCTGACGGCAATGGGACTTATGCTAAGCTACGATAACGATAAGGCTGCGGACGTAAAGACGGAGGAAACGGAGCTTGATATGTACGAGGACAAGCTGGGAAGCTTCCTTGTTAAGCTTTCCGCTTCAGCGTTGAGCGATAACGACAGCGCGGACGTATCAAAGCTTTTGCATAACATTGGCGATTTTGAGCGCATAGGCGACCACGCATTGAACATTCGCCAAAGCGCGAAGGAGATGCACGAAAAGGGACTTACATTCTCCGAACATGCTACGGAGGAAGTGAACCTGCTTTTCAGCGCGCTCAACGAAATACTAACCCTTGCCATGGATTCGTTTAAGGACGACGATTTGGACAAGGCCGCGCGGGTGGAGCCGCTGGAGCAGGTTATAGACGTGCTGATAGCGCAGATAAAGCGCAAGCATATAGAGCGCCTGCAGGCGGGCCGCTGCACGATAGAGCTTGGATTTATACTGAACGATCTTTTGAATAACTGCGAGCGCATAAGCGACCACTGCTCAAACATTGCCGTATGCGTAACGGAAATAGACCGAGGCGAGTTCGATACGCACGAATATCTTAATACCGTTAAGAGCGGCAACGACGCCCGCTATAAGGCGGACTTTGCCGAGTATGCCAAAAAGTACGAACTGAAATACGCCCACCCATCGGTGCATAAGTAAAGAGTTGAAATAAGCCGACGGAGGGGTTGACGATAACAAGCGAAGCTTCTTTCTTTTTTCAACCCCTCCGGCTTTTGCTTCGCAAAACCCACAACGCTGGTTGGAATATGGTCGTCTTGCTACGCTGCCGCTTGCAATACTCCCTATTCCGCCCGATTCTCCCCTCGCTGCATCGCCCACTGGGCGCGCTCGGCTCGAATCCCCTTTCAGGGCAGGCTTAATATGTAAGTTTGTATAGCGCACCAAAGCCGGCATGAACAAACAGATTTCGCCGCACTACTCCCCCATATACACCTTTTCAAGCGTAAGGTCGCTGCCGCAGAGCAGCACGTCCGCACGGAGGCCTTCGGCTATCGCGCCGAGTTTGTTTTCAAGGCCGTATCTGCGCGCGGGGTTAAGCGTTGCCGCGGCAATGGCCTGCTCAAGCGGTATGCCCGATTCGTGTATGCGGCGCACACCCTGAAACAGCGGCATTACGGAGCCCGCCAGCGTGTCCGTCCCGTCCACCGTGGCGCGGCCGTTCGCAAGGCGTATCTTCATGCCGTCCGGCGAAGGGTATACCCCTTCCGCCATGCCGCAGGCGGCTATTGAATCACTTATCAGTATTATGCGCTCAGGCCCCATCAGCTTGAATAAAGCCCGTATCATGGGCGGCTGAACGTGCAGCGCATCGTCTATCAGCTCCGCCGTAACGTCATTGGTATCCGCTGCCGCGGCAATAGGCCCGGGCGCGCGGTGCAGCATGGGCTGCATGCAGTTGAAGGTGTGCGTAAGATTGGAAAAGCCCGCCGCGAAAGCCTGCATGGCAACGTCGTACTCCGCGGCGCTATGCGCGAAGGACACCAGCTTTTTGCCCTTCAGCTTTTTTGCAAGGTCAATCGCCCCATCAAGCTCCGGCGCCATGCATACCGCGCGTATGCAGCCCTCCGCCGCGTCATCAAGGCGGGAGAGCATGGCTCCGTCCGGCAGGTGCAGAAACTTAGGATTATGCGCGCCGCGCTTTTCATATGAAAGGAACGGCCCTTCAAGATATACGCCAAGGCAGCGGCTCTCGTCCGCCGGCCTTTGCTTCGCGGCCCTTGCCGCGGCGCGGCAGCGAAGGGCAAGGCTTTCTTCATCCATTGCCATCGTGGCGAAAAGGAAGGCCGTTGTGCCGCTCTGCGCAAGCGCCCTGCGTGCGGCGGCTGACGCGGTTTCATCCTCGGCAAAGTATTCGCTTTGCAGCATGGCGTGCGTATGCGTGTCTATGCAGCCGGGCAAAAGCAGCTTCGCCCCATCGTGCGGCGCGGTGTCCGCCATGTCAACGCGGTCTATATACCCATCCTTTATGCTTACGCTGCCGTAATGCAGCCGCGCATCTGATGCAAAGTAATTCACCCCGTCAAAGCGCATATCCATTGCCATCGCCCCTTATTTGCGCTTCGCAAGCTCCGATATTTTGTGGAAATTTTCCATTATATACGGATATCCGCCCTTGGAATGGGGTACAAGGCAGTTTGAACAATCCTTTACGCCGTTTTCGGTGTAAACGAAATTGCCGCCGCATTTATCGCCCAGCGCATACAGCGGGCAGTAGCAGAAAAGGCAGTTGAAAAACTCCCTGTTTGCCTTTGCGTGGCAGGGGAAATACGGGCAGGCGGTGTTCTGAAAATACGCATACGGCGCGCGCTCGTCAAATTCAAATTTTTTTTCTTCCATGGCAGTCGCCCTCCTTGGTTTTTGCTAATCAAAAAGATATCATTTGTTTGCCGCCGTGTCAACAAACCGTGTTGACAGACATCGCCGCGGGCGGCTATACTATATTCGTATAAGCAGCACATTACGGCGCTGAGAATTACCGAATTATTTTAAGGAGATAAGCCCCAGTGAAAAAGTTAGTTATAGCCCTTGGCGGCAACGCATTGCAGGAAGCCGGAAAGCCCGCAACCGCGCAGGCTCAGCTTGAGGTGGTGGAAAAGACCAGCGAATACATAGCGGATATTGTTGAACGCGGCTACGAAGTTATAGTTGCGCACGGCAACGGCCCGCAGGTGGGCAGAATAGTTATACAGAACGAGATTGCAAGCGCATCCACCCCCGCCATGCCGTTCGATGTTTGCGGCGCGATGAGCCAGGGCATGATAGGCTATCATATTCAGCAGGGCCTTTCCAAAGTCCTGCGCCACAGGGGAATAAACAAAAATGTGGTCACGGTTGTTACCCAGGTGGTGGTCGATAAGGACGACCCGAAGTTCAAGGCGCCGTCAAAGCCCATAGGCCCCTTCTATACGGAAGAAGAAGCCAAGGCCATAGCCGCCGAAAAGGGCTATACCATGAAGGAGGACGCGGGCCGCGGCTGGCGCAGGGTGGTCGCATCGCCGCTGCCGGTTGAAATAGTTGAGCTGGACGCGGTGAAAACGCTTAACGACGCGGGCTTTGTGGTGGTCACCGTGGGCGGCGGCGGAATACCCGTTGTGCGCAACGAGGCGGGCGATCTTGAAGGCGTTGCCGCGGTTATAGATAAGGACCTTGCCAGCGAAAAGCTTGCGCGGGACATGGACGCGGACGCGCTTGTTATATTGACGGCGGTTGAAAAGGTGAGCATAAACTTCAAAAAGCCAGACCAGAAGGACCTTGACCGCATGAGCGCGGCGGAAGCTAAGCAATATATAAAGGAAGGCCATTTCGCCCCCGGCAGCATGCTGCCCAAGATAGAGGCCGCGCTTAACTTCGTTGAAAGCAAGCCGGGCCGCATAGCGATAATCACCAGCCTTGACAAGGCCGTGGACGCAATCGAGGGCCGCGCTGGCACAACCATAACCGAATAAGCATTCACAATATAAATATCATCTGGAGGATGGCATGAACAAATACGAAAACAGCGTTGGGGTGCTTATCCCCGAAATTCTGCTCCCCAAGGAAGGGACGGACATGACAAAGTGGGCCGTGGTAGCGTGCGACCAGTTCACATCCCAGCCCGATTATTGGCAGGAAACCGAAAGCATAGTGGGCGACGCTCCTTCCACGATCAGGCTTATGCTGCCGGAAATGTACCTTGAAAAGCCGGACGAGGCCGAACGCATAGAGAAAATAAACGCCACGATGAAGAGCTATCTTGATACGGGCGTGCTTGAAAACATAGGCCGGGGCATAATGTATGTTGAGCGCCGCGCGGGCGCGAACGTGCGCCACGGCATAATGGTTGCGCTGGACCTTGAGTGCTACGATTATTCCAAGGGCTCAACCACGCTTATCCGCGCCACGGAGGGCACCATAGTTGAGCGTATACCGCCCCGCCTTCGCATAAGGAAGGACGCGCCTGTGGAGCTGCCGCACATACTGGTGCTTATAGACGATCCCGAGCGCACGGTAATCGAGCCCATAGGCGAAAGCGTGGGCGAAAGCGAAAAGCGCTACGACTTTGAGCTGATGCAGGGCGGCGGCCACATAAAGGGCTATTTCATAAAGGACGACGCACGCATAGACCGCGCGCTGCGCGCGCTTGAGGCGCTGGCAAGCCCCGAGGTATTCTCCGCCAAGTACGGCACCGACGCGCCAAGTCTCCTTTTCGCCATGGGAGACGGCAACCATTCCTTCGCCACGGCAAAGGCCAACTGGGAGCAGATAAAGAAAACCCTTTCGCCGGAGGAAGCGGCGAACCATCCCGCACGCTATGCGCTGGTGGAGCTTGAAAACGTACACGATTCCGGCATAGAGTTCGAACCCATACACCGCGTTGTGTTCGGCGTGGATACGCATAAGGCCATAGCATGGCTGAGCGAAAAGCTGAGCGAGCAGAACGGCGAAACCGAAATGCACCTTTACGGCTCCAAGGCCGAGCGGGACGATGCCATGGCCGCAAACGCCTGTTCTAAGTGCCACTTGCTGCCCTTTATGATAAAGGAAGGCTACGGCTACTTTAAGGTGAGCGACCCCGCGGCGCAGCTTGAGGTAGGCACGCTGCAGAACGCGCTGGACATATTCATAAAGGAGACCGACGGCGCGACCATAGACTATATCCATGGCGAGCAGGTTGTTGACGAGCTTGGCCGCAAGGATAATAACATAGGCTTCATACTGCCCAACATGGGCAAGAGCGCCTTCTTTAAGACCGTTATATTCGACGGCGCCCTTCCCCGCAAAACCTTCTCCATGGGCGAGGCGAACGAAAAGCGGTACTATCTTGAGTGCCGCAAGATTTCCAAATAATTTCCCGGAAAATAAAATCCACGGCGGGGGCGGCAGTATGCTGCGCGCCCCCGTTGGCTTATACTTAGCAACAGCATGAATTCTTTAGCGGACAGCGTATCGGCCGTTGTGCTGATACTTATGCTCATTGCCGTGGGCTACATAATGGGCAGAACAGGCCTGATGAAAAAGGAACATAAGAGCTTTGTTATAAAGCTGCTTGTGAACATATCCGTCCCCTGCATGTGCATACACAATGTGTTCACGGATTTTTCCGTGGAGCTTATAAAAAGCGCGGGCGCGCTGCTGCTTACGCCCATGCTTTTCAACATTGCCATGATCCTTATAGCCCTTGCCGCTGCCAAGGCCATGAAAATAAGCCATAGGCGCTTCGGCGGGTTTGTGGTAATGTGCGCCATGTCCAATTCCCTGTTCGTGGGGTATCCCGTATGCACGGAGCTTTTCGGCGCGGAAGGCACGCCGTATGTGATGTGCTTCTATATGATGAACACGTTCTTCTTCTGGGCGATAGGCGCAACCATGATATACATGAGCGCGGGGGAGAGCAGACTCAGCGTTAAGGAAATAGGCAAAAAGCTTGCCTCCCCGCCGCTTATTTCGCTGCTTGCGGCGGTTGCGCTGCTGCTTATGGGCTTTAAGCTGCCAAGCCTTCTTGAAAGCTTCACCAAGTATATGGGCAACACGGTAACGCCGCTTGCGCTGATATACATCGGCTTTTTGATATATGAAACGGGGCTGAAGAATCTTAAGCCCGATGCCGGCATATGGGTCGTAAGCGGTATGCGGTTCATAATATCGCCGCTGATAATGCTTTTAATGTGCCGCATATTCAATATAGGCGGAATGGCGCAGAGCGTTTTTATGATAGAGGCGGCAATGCCCGTTATGACGCAGAGCGTGGTGGTTTCCGCCTACGCGGGCGCGGATGAAAAGTACAACGCATTGGGCATGGGCTTTACGTCAATACTTTGCCTTATAGCCGTGCCGGTGCTTATGCTGATATTCGGCTGAGCCGTTCAAGGGGGACTGAAATGAGATCTAAATACGCCGTAAAGCCGCACATAAAGCCGGTTTACGATATGATTATGCTGCTGCTGAGGCCGTATCTTTGGCTGAAGTATCGCTTCCGCGTGCCGAAGGATATTCCCGCGCTGCCGGATGGGCCGATTGTGCTGCTGGGCAGCCACACGGGCAATCTTGATTTTCTTTTTGCACTGGCAACGCTCAGGCAAAAGCGGTTCCATGCCGTTGTTGCGGCGCACTTTTACCGCAACCGCCGCATAGCATGGTTACTGAACCTGTTCCGCTGCATAAAAAAGGAGCAGTTCCGCGCGGACGTGGAGAGCATTGCCCGCATGAAGAACACGATTGAGATGGGCGAAAGCCTGCTGATATACCCCGAGGGCGAGGTGAACGGCACCGGCCGCACCGCCCCCTTCAGCGACAGCATAGCCAAGCTTGCAAAGCTGCTCAAGGCCCCGCTTTACGCCGCGCGCACGCACGGCGGCTATTTCACCCGCCCCAAATGGAACCCGGTGCAGCGGCGCGGCAAGGTGGAAACGGAAATAGAGCTCATCGCCACGGCGGAGGAAGTGAAAAGCCTGAGCATGAATGAGCTTTACGCACGGATAGAACAAAAGCTGTTCGTGGACGATTACGCATGGCAAAAGCGGCGCATGATACCCTTCGGCGGCAAAAACAGGGCCAAGGGATTGGAAAACCTACTATACCTTTGCCCCAAATGCGGCGGCGAATTAACAACCCGCACCGATGGGAACGACATATACTGCGCCGCCTGCGGCAACCGCGGCACGGTGGACGAATACGGCTTTCTGCATCCCGTGGGCGAAGGCAGCGTTATACCGGAAATGGTTCCGGACTGGGTGGAGCTTGAGCGGGACGCGCTGCGCCGCGAAATAGCGAAGGATGACTTTGCGCTCATCGCGCCGTGCCATATTCAGTATCACCTTAACCACAACACCACCGCGCATACGGACGTGGGCCGCGGCACGGCAACGCTTACGCATACGGAGCTGATATACGAGGGCACGGCGGAGGGCAAGCCGATACGCTATGCGTTCCCGCTTGAGGGGATATATAAGTTCCCGTTCAACATGGGCAATCAGTTCGATGTGCCCAACACCATCCGCACGATAAGCATAAGGCCGGAGAATAAGCAGATAAACGAAAAGTTCGTGCTTGCACTGCCGCTTATACATGAATATATAAACAATAAAAATGCATGAAAATGCATGAAAATAATTCGCCGTACCCCTTGACACGGGCGTGCGGCGGTGCTACAATGCACAAAACCGTTGAGGAAGAGTAAGTAAGCTTTGATTCTGTTCTTTCAGAGAGCCGCGGGCGGTGAAATCGCGGCAGAGCATGGCAATGCCGAATGGACTTCTGAGGGCGAGCGGAAAAGCGAAAGCCGAGTATGCAAGCCGGAGCAAAGGCTCTCCGTTACCAAAGGTCGGCGTATGAATGTACGCAACGAGAGGGCGCGTTTTTAATATATGCGCCAAGCCGGGTGGCACCGCAGGAATTTTTTTAGAAGAATTGCTCCTGTCCCAGCGATCGCAGTAAGTTGTGGTCGCTGCGGGCGGGAGTTTTAATTTTAAGATTTTTTGACCCAAGGAGGTAGGCGGACAATGTTTCGCAAGGGAAGGCGATGGCGCGGCGCGCCGGTATCGCAAGCATATTTTGACATTTGACCGAAAAACTAAACCCATTGACCAAGAAAGGATAAAACAATGAAAAAGATATTCGCTTTTGTGCTCAGCATAATAACGGCCGCGGCGTGCATGGCCGCATGCTCCCCCTCAACTCCCGCCCCCGCAAGCGATGCGGACGGCAAAACCGTAAAGGTCGGCATATGCAATTACGTTGACGATGCTTCCCTTAACCAGATAGTTGAAAACATTCAGGCCCGCCTTAAAGAGATAGGCGACGAAAAGGGCGTTGCGTTCGATGTATCCTACGACAACTGCAACGCGGACGCGAACCTGCTTACGCCTGTCTCTTATACACATCTGACGCTGCCGACGAAGCTAGAAGTGTAGA
>OWIP01000956.1_pt1 | contig 19410 bp, 27 predicted proteins | sample 1732581 | NCBI WGS metagenome assembly OWIP01 (sample SAMN05065731, study PRJEB22554) | human gut metagenome | biome: ENVO:2100002; feature: ENVO:00000062; material: ENVO:00002003 | host: Homo sapiens | place: USA
ATTTATTTTCCAGAAAAATCATAGCCTGGACGCTTTCAGAAACACTGGAAGTATCCTGCGTGATTGATACGATAGGACCACTTCGATAATGTGGAAGAACGCACTATCACGGACGCAGAGATCGAGAATATGCCGTTTCTCTATTATGGCTTGGACTTCGGTTTCGAACATCCGCAGACATTTGAGATTGCGTATTATGATGAGGATGCAGATACGTTGTATTGTGTGGCAGAGGTATTTGCCAAGCGGTGCAAGAATAGTACATTTGCGCGGAAGATTAAGAAGTACATTGAAGAGGAGATTATCTGTGATTCTGCTCGCCCTGATGCTATCGCAGAGATGCAGGATTGGGGATTTAATGCGATCGGTGCTAAGAAGCGCTGGGGATCCGGCAAAGGCAGAGACTACTGTTGGGAGTGGTTGCAACAGACCACGAAGATTGTGGTTGATCCGGAACGGTGCCCGCACCTTGCGCATGAACTGACCACATTGGAGCATGAGCAGTTAGCAGATGGAAGCTTTTCAGATGCGTACCCAAAGATTGACGAGGACTGTGTGATGGCGCTGATCTATGGATTAAACCGCGTGATTATGGAAAGCCGCCGCAACAATGGGCTTTATGATGATGAGATAGACGAGGAAGAGGATGATGAAGAATACGAAGAGTAAGCATTATGTTCTTGTAGACAAGGAATCAAGAGAAGTGATTGCATGTATTTCTGATAATGGCAAAGATGATATTTTGCGGAAGGATGTTGACCTGAAAGTATACGAAGGAACAGAGCCGGTATTTACTGAGACAGATCACGGAATATTGCTGAAAGATAACGCATTTACTATGAGATTGTAGGGTGGTGACATATGAACATATTCACACGAGTAAAGGAGTTTATCATGAATTTATTCAAAACAAGTGCAGAGAAAGAATTTAATGTTGATATTATATCCTCTGATTTGATGGAAATGGCACAGATCGAGTGGCAGAACATCATCAAGGGCAGACCGTATTGGATGAGCAAGAATGTGCGCACGATCAACTTTGCAAAGTTCTTATGCTATTACACCAGCAAGAAGACATGCCTGGATCTCAATGTGACAATCAGTGGCAGCGACAGGGCAGATTATATCGATCAGTGCATTAAGGCTATGATTCAGAAGTCCATTCGTGATAAGGTAGAGGATGCGTGCGGTGCTGGTGGTATTATCTTAAAGCCTAATGGCACATACAATCCGGCTGGGGCAATCGACTATGTAATGCCCGGCAGTTTTGCAGTAACGGAAAAGAACAGCAACGGGGATATCCTTGGGGTTATATTTATTGACCGGCAGATTAAGGGAGATGATTACTATACCAGATTGGAGTATCAGCACTTTACATCTTCGATCTCTGACGATGGAGAAGGAGTTGGAAGAACATATACCATTGAGAATAAGGCTTTCAGATCAAAGGGCAGCGACAGTCTGGGGCGCAGCATTGCACTGGCAGATGTACCAGAGTGGAAAGACATTCCGGAGTCAATCAGTATTTCCAATGTGGAAAAGCCATTGTTTGGGTATTTCAAGATGCCGTATAACAACACCATTGACTATACATCACCGGAGGGGGTGGCAGTATTTGCGAATTGTATCGAGGAACTGTGCAATCTGGATGTAGCGTGGAGTAGAAAAGATGATGAAGTCGATGATTCGCAGCATATTACATTTATTGATGAAAATGCATTGATGAAACGCGATAAGAATACTGGAGATAAGGAAAGACTTGAACTTCCAAGATTTGTAAAGGGATTGAGGATGGGGGTTGAAGCTTCTAATACGGTTAATGAACATGTGCCAACACTGTTGACAGAACAGAGAGTTGCAGATATTAATTCCATTTTATCTATGATATCAACAAAGGCAGGATTCTCACAGGGGCAGTTTGTTCTTGATCGGAAAACTGGCATTGCTACAGCTACCGAGATTGAGAGTGACGATAGCGAGACGGTAGAGACAATTACAGACATCCGGAATGCACTCAAGGCGGCAATCAAGGATCTTGTGTATGCGTTGGATAAGTATTGTGATGTATTTTTCAATATGCCGAGCGGGTATGTGAATGCATTGGATGATGATGTGGCGGACGAAGATGTGTTTTATTTCAAAGATCTGCTTGCATCATTCGAACAGGACCGCACCCGAGCCTACCAGCTGATGATGAATGGTGTATACAGCAAGCGCAAGTATCTAAAAGAATATGAGGGATTCAATGACAAGGAAGTTGATGAAATGTTTGCCGAGCGTGACGAAGAGAACGCCAGCCAGAACAAAGATGGATTATTTGGAGAGGAATAGGAGAAAAAAGAAATGAGAATCAACATTACACAAGAGCAGAAGGAAATTATTGAAAGCAAGGGATTTATGGTGGTGCAGGTTAAATTATGGATATTAAAAACACGCGCCATACAGGAGAAAGTGCGGCAGAGAGCGCGGATGATAAGAGAAAAAATGCAGAAAGCAGTGGAAAATATGGCGGAAAGGGTGAAAAAAATCCTTAAGCCTATAAGAGAGAAAATGAGCCTTGATCTGATTTGGGTGTTAGAGCCGAGAGATAGATACAAGGTTGTAAAGGCACTTGGATTAAACTATAAAGCCTATTTTAATAGGAAGGGATCGTACCATTGCCGGAATAATTGTTAAAAGGAGCTGGGAAATATGCAGTATAACAAAACAGTGGGATGCGCAGATATCCACATAGACACCAAAAGAATAGACAATAATATACGGAATGCGCAGAAGTTGTTGAATATGCAGATAGTTGCAGATTGTGATGAATACATACCAATGGAACAGGGAGCCTTGCGTGGATCGGCAAATTATCCAGATGGAATATATGGCGGACAGGTGGCATGGAATACCCCATATGCACATTACCAGTATATGGGCGAATTGTATCTGACAGAAGACGGCCGATCTTTTGCGAATAAAGGCGAGAGAAAATACCCTACAGGGATGCCACTTGTACAACATACTCCTGGAACTACAGATCATTGGTTCGAGCGGGCGAAGGAAACACACGGAAAACAATGGCTTGAACTGGTAAAACGAGAGGCAGGAAAAGGATAGATGCTTACACCAGATTACTTTTATGGAAAATCTGACAAGTTAATAGAGATGTACCAGGAGTTGGAAGATTGGATACTACAGGACATTGCCATGCGTTTGGTGGAATCCGAGAGCCTATCCGGAACCGCAGACCGCGAACTGTGGAAACTGCAGCAGATGGGATTGCACCGGCAGGAGATCGTAAAACGCATTTCGGAGTTGACAGGCAAGAGCCGGAATGAAGTGCGCCGGTTGTTGCGAGAGAGTGTGCTCACTTCGTTTTCTGACGATAAGGGTGTACTTGAACGGCTGGCAGATGTGCAGCCACCACTGCAGAATAACATGGTAATCGCTGCCATGAATGCGGAAATGATGAAAACTTTTGGCGAGTTGAGCAATCTTACAAACACGACCATCGACCAATCACAACGGGATCTGCTGAATCTTCTGAACGAAGTGGATTTTCGTGTGGCGAGTGGGTTGCAGTCCTACAGTAGTGCTATATGCGAGGTATTGGATCGGTATGCAGAAAACGGTATGCGTGTGGATTATCCAACCGGTTCCAGGAGATCGTTGGAAGCAGCTGTTCGCTGTTGCATAGTGACTTCGATGAATCAGACAGCTGCGCAGGTCACAAATAAGTATATCGTGGAAGCTGGGGCAGAATATGTTCTGGTGTCCGCGCATATGGGTGCCCGGCATGACAAGAACAACCCTACAGGATTGCAGTCACATGATTGGTGGCAGGGGAAAGTATACAAGATTCGCGGTGCCGATCCAGATGCACCGAACCTTCTTGAAACTACCGGGTATGATATAGACCCACAGACCGGAGAAGGGCATGTGGTTAATCCTCTGGGCTTGCATGGGTATAATTGCCGGCACTCACATAAGCCGTGGGATAAGTCCTTGCGCAATCCGTATGTGGATGCAGACGGAAACCCGAAAATTGATGCGCATGAGAGCCAGCAGTTATACGATCTGCAGCAACAGCAAAGAGCAATGGAGCGTGCTATTCGAAAAACAAAACGGCAGTTACTTGTGAAAGAACAGGAGCTGAAAGCATATACTGATGATGAGAACATCCGCGGAGATTATGATAAGCTGGCATACAAGCTCCGGATGCAAAACAGAAAATACGGTGTATTCTGCGCAGAGAATGACTTACAGCGGCAGAGCGATCGCGTAAAGGTTGCCGGATTTAAAAAGCCACAGGCAGCCAAGGCAAACGGCAGAGCCACGGCATATGCAAACACTTTAAATTGGTACAAATATTCGGAGGGAATGTAGTAATATAATATTGCAGATGTTTTCTAACCATTTGTGAACCTCCTTTTTATTCATAATCGTGGAAAGTGCCTTGAAATATAGGCACTTTTTCAATTTTTAAAATTGGTACAAATCTTTTAAAATCCCATGTTACAATAATATAGTAGAGAAACGGAGGTGTGGCATGGATAAAATACAGGCGCTAATTACAGAAAAAACAGAGCAGATGGCAAAGGCTATCAAGAGCGGTGCATCTGTGGAAATCCACGCTTCCAAAGACGGAATTAAGGTGTATGAAATAAGAAAGAAGGTACTCAAATGACAAAAAACAAGAAGTTCATTGCTATTGCTGTATCGTTATCTCTTGCCACAAGTATGCTGTTTGTGGGATGTAGCGAAGCTGATAAGGCAAATTACAATATTTCCAAGCAGGCGGATTATTTCGAGTCCGAGAGAAAACTTACTGTTTACAATGCCAGAACTGATACAATCATTCTTGAAACAGAAGGTTATATGTCTATATCCAATAATGATAATGGAGAGTTGGTATGTACCGTAAAGACCGGGAAAAACACATACAAGAAGAACTATGTGTATTTGAATGAAAATACAATGTATGTTGTGGAAGATATTACTGGAACACATACGGATCCATACCACTACAAAATGTATTTCCATACCGAACAGCCTGTCAGTGTGGAAACAAAACCATAATCTTATATATGGCGCATAGAAATGGCTATGCGTAACGACCAAGCGGGGTCAGCTCCTTAGAGAGATCTAGGGTGCTGGCCCCGTATTTTTTTATTTCCGGCATTTGTTTGGTAAACCGCAGCTAATCAATCGGGAGCACTGCCGGGGGTTCGATTCCCTCAATGCCGACTGCTAGCTATGGATCAAATAGCAACTCATTCGCGCCGGGCTGACCGGATTAACAACTTTTAAGAAAGAGAGGAACTTGTAAATGAATATTATCGACAAACTGAAATCTCTTGGTGTTGAGATCACACCAGAAATCGAGAAGGCGTTTCCTGGGGAATTCGTATCGGATCTGGAAGTGCAGAAGAAAAATGAAAAGATTACAACCTTGGAAAATGAGAAGAAAGATCTTGAAACCAAACAGGAGAATCTTGAAAAGGAACTGCAGACCATGAAAGATGCCGCCACAGATGCTGATGCACTGAATCAGAAGATTGCGGATTTGACCGCGACACTCGAGACTGAGCGCAAGGAACGCAAGGAAAAGGACGAGATTGCAAGACTTGACAGCCTTGTGACAGATTTCTTTGCAGACAAACATTTTGTTAATGCTATTACAGCGGATGCAATCAAGAAGCAGCTCGTTGAAACCCTTAATTCGGATGAAGCGAGAGGTAAGAGCGTTTCTGATCTGTTTGATGCAATTGTCAAGGATGAAAAGGGCAATTATAAGCCGGATATCCTCATTGACGACAAAACATTCCAGGCACAGCAGAACCGTAGCCAGATTGTCGGAAACAACATTGGCCAGCCGGACGGAGCAAAACTGTCTATGGCTGAACTTATGAAACTGAAAAATCAGAACCCGGATATGGACATTACACCATATCTGAGACGAGGAAAGGAGAAATAATAAATGGCATTATTTGACTTAGTAAATTTTAATGGCGAAGTATTCGACGCTGCAGTGCGCGAGACACCGAACCTTCGTCTGAATGAATTGCTTCATTGTGGCGCTATTGTGGAGCGCGGGGAGTATGCTTCTATGCTGCCGGATCAGAAGGGCGGCAACTTTATCACAACTCTGATTAAGGCGCGGCTATCTGGAAAGACCGTGAACTATGACGGTAAGACAAACATTACGGCAGAGGAGCGCGGAAACTATTCTATGGGGCGTATCGTTGTTGGACGTGCGCAGGGATGGACGGAAAAGGACTTTGTTTCCGACATTTCCGGTGACGATTATTCTGCAGCAGCGGGAGAGGTTGCAGAATTCTGGGATGATGTAGACCAGGATACGCTTCTTAGCATCCTTAAAGGCGTGTTCTCTATGGCTACCGGAGAGGGAAAGAACTTTGTAACAAAGCACACCTACGACATTTCCGCAAATGAGGACGGTACTTTTGGTGCCACAACACTCAACACCGGTATGCAGGCAGCGCTTGGTGATAAGAAAGCAAACTTTGCGCTTGTTATTATGCATTCCCGCACCGCCACTATTTTGGAGAACCTTAATCTCTTAGAGTATATGAAGTACACAGACGGAAACGGAATCGAAAGAAACCTTCCGCTGGCAACCTTAAACGGCAGAATCGTGCTTGTAGACGATACTATGCCGACAGAGGAAGTCAAAGAATCTTCTCCGGGCAAAGGAGACGGATATACAAAATATACTACCTATGTTCTTGGAAACGGGGCAATTGAGTTTACAAACTGTGGTGTAAAGGTTCCATCCGAGATGGATCGTGATCCGGCAAAAAACGGTGGAGAAACAACTCTGTATACAAGACAGAGAAAAGTGTTCGCCCAATACGGCATTTCTTGGAAGAATACAAGCATCGTATCTCCAACAGCTGATGAACTGGAAACAGGAACAAACTGGGAGATTGCGCACAACAATTCTTCTGATAAGAATGCTACTTATCCTATCAAGGCGATCAATATTATGAGAATCATCACCAGAGGGTAGCAGGAAGGGGATTTCTGATGGGATATACCACATTTGATTTCTATAAAGAAAAATACTATGGGGATTCTATCGAGGAATCCCTTTTCCCCAAGTGGGAAGACCGCGCCGCCGATAAGTTGGATCAGCTGACCTACAGGCATATTGATGATACTGCAAAGGAAGAATTTGACGAGCAGATTCAGAAAGCTACGTGTGCGCTTGCAGATCTGCTCTATCAGATCGACTACAAGACGGCTCATGCGAATGATCCTAAGAATGGCAACGTCAAGTCGATGTCCTCCGGCGGTCAGTCTATCAGCTTTGGAAGCAACGAGACACTTGTTGATAAGGTGCTGGGAGATAAGGTGGCACAGAACCGGTTGTGCTACGACACGGTATGTGAGTATCTGTCCGGCACGGGATTGCTTTATGCGGGGGTGGAGTGATGGGACTTGGATTGTTTTACAACGACACGGTGACGCTGTTTAACTACTTCTGCGATCCGGACACCGAGGAAGAGAAGTGCTATCTGACCTTATTGGAGAATGTGAACCTTGTGGAAACCAAGGGCGCGAATGTGACCAAGAGTGGTATGGATAGCGCGGATGCGGTTAAGTTCTATGTTGATCTGGGGAAGATACCTAAGCCGTACATTGAGCCGAAAGCATGGGATGCACTTCCGGATGATGAAAAGTCGAACTATATCACATTCCACCCGACAGATGATTTTTTCATCAAGGGCGATCATATGGACTTGGAGATTCCGGATTCCGGTGTTTACGAATGGGCGCACGACAATCTGGATTCTGTGTACAAGGTTACAACAGTTGATAAATATGAGGATGTGATGCCTCATTTTGAGGTTGGAGGTGTGTGATGGAAGAGACAGGGAAACTTACCATAAAAGACGCGGAGAGCGCACAAGATGCGGTGCTGGATCTGATTTTGCAGTATCCGGATTTTCCAAAAACTTTTAAAGCCAGCAACAAAAACGTGAAGTGGAACAGTATCAACACTGATACTTCCATCGGAATTTACCCGCTGTCCGGTGCGCGGTATATAAAGAAATATGTGAGTGGCAGCTATACCGCACAGATGCCATTCCAGATTGTATACCGCAGTTCCCCGACAAGCAACAAAACATCCATTGATGCACAGATGGTTCTGGAGAATTTGAGCAAATGGCTGGAAGATACCGGCATTGAATTTGCTGATCCACACATGACATTACAGGAAATTACCCGTACATCTGTAGTCCTGCCAATCATGCAGGATGAAAAGCAGATGGGATACGGCGTAAATATGCAACTTATATACTTTTTTAAAAAATAACAGGAGGAAATATACATGGCATTAGATCGTACCAACATGGTGTCCTTATTGGACATCGGGGCACTTATTGACTCTACAGAGAAACTTGCCGAGATGGGCGATGGCTATACGGAACTGACAGAGGACTGGGGACCAAACACCGAATCTAAGCAGTACGTAAATATGAAGAATGCGTCCAATACTGTAAAGGGATATGCGTTTTCTATGACACCATCCCGCGAATATCTGTCTGATGATATGCAGACCGCAATTGACACGATGTTCAAGACATTCCCGACGGGGGATAAATGTAATACATATTATTACAGATATTACAAGACTGACATTAAATCCGGCACAGGTGATTGCATTCGCCTTCCGGTTACAGTTTGCCCATCAAGTACCGGTGGATCAGGTGGAGATACCCTTACATCATCTATCCAGATTAATGGTAATGGAGAAGTGGAACAGGGAACAATCACAATCGGTGCTGGCGGCACATTTACCTGGAAGAAAAAGGAAGATGCTGCGAGTGCAGGATCAAAGGAATAGGTGTTAATCAACAATTAGCATATTCGGGACGCGTACCTCTCTTTCGCGCCCCGAATTAAGAGAGGATGGTAATTTATGGCAGATATTAAAAATATTTCTTTTGATAATGGAATTAAGAAAATCGAAGTGAATGACGTGGACGGGAACCATATCACAACACTTTTAATCAATACGGCGGATGCTGCCACAGTAAAGAGATTTGTGGAGCTGGCCAATAATCTGGAAGATGTAGTCAATTCCGGCGAGGATAAGATTGCAGTCTACAAAGAAAAGTACAAGGAATACGAACATAAAGAGTTTGATGATCTTCCGGGCGATGTGAAAACGAATATTATCGTGGATGCTTCGGACATGCACATTGGTATTCTGGAGGGAATGATTCGGGAAATTGATGCACTGTTTGGAAAAGATACCATTAAAAATGTTTTCCATGAGTGCTATGAATTGAATGAGAATTTCGTGCCGGATGAAGATGCTCTGGTAGATTTCGTGAACACTGTAATGCCGGTGATGAACGAATTATTTAAGACGAGAACAGAAGCAATCCACAGGAAGTATTCTCCGAACCGTAAAGCACGGAGAAACAGACACAACAAGAGCAAAAACCAGTTAATTCAGGAACATAAGGACGCAAAAAAGAATGAATAATGTTTTTCTCGATGATCTGCCGGAAGAGTGGCACGGGTACAAAGTGAATACAGATTTTACGATTGGCATCCAGATGCTGCAGGCGAAATATGATCGCGCACTGACGGATTATGAGAAAAGCGATATGTTCGTGTGGCTCATGTTTGCAGATGCGGATGAGAACGGGGAAGAGTATCTTCGGGATCATCCACAGGAGAAAGATCTTGGCGAATGTGTAGAGTGGTTCCTCTCCGGTTGGTTCCATGACAATCCGGACCCGGACATGGACAAGGCACGAGTGGTTGACTACGATGTTGACCAATGGCGCATTTATGCTGACTTCCGGCAGATCTACGGTATAGATCTTGCCACCACGGATATGCACTGGTGGATGTTCTGCGGATTATTGTGGAATATGCCGTACAAGCTATCCAGCTTCTTGCAAGTGGTGTCAAAACGGCAGGAGAAGCCGGACAACAATACATCGGCAGAATATCGCAAGGCATTGCGCAAGGCACAGAAGATCTATGCATTGGATCAGCCAGAAGAAAAGAAAGAGTACACAGCAGAAGAAAAAGCCAAAATTGACGATTATGATCGCATGATGGCAGAAATTCGCGGCGGAAAGTAGGTGAGCGGATGGCAGGTTATGATGGCAGCGTAAGGTTTGACACACAAATAAATACGAAAAACGCATCCAGCCAGTTGTTGCGTCTGGAAAACCAGATTTCTAAAGCTGCACGGAAAGCATCTGATCTTACCGAAAAAATGAGGGAAATGGAAAAGCAGACCACCCCAACAGATGCTTATAAAAATTTGCAAAACGATTTAGAAAAGGCAAATAATGAATTGCAGTCGCTGGTTAGCAATTCTAAAGAATGGGAAGATATTGGAATTACAAGTGGACTTGCTTTTGACAAGTTAAGGCAAAAAATAACTGCAGCAGAAGAGAATGTCCATAAAATGACTGCCGAGATGGAAAAAATGAAGGCAAATGGGACAGCGTTTATAAGTAAAGATGCAATCCATGCTACAGACGAATATAAAAAGTTGTCCTCTCAGCTTCGAGATACGAATGAACAAATGCAAGTTCTTGCGCGCCGACACGAAGAATTGGCCGCGAAAGAGAATAAGGTTTCCGGCAGCGCCAAGAGCGCAGGAAAGAGCACGGGGAGCTGGCTTGACAATTTTTCAGGGAAAACCAGAAAAGCAAGCGGTTTGGTAAGTGCCTTCGCGTCCAGAATTAGAGGAATTGCGCTTTCCTTGTTTGTATTTAACTGGATAACGCAAGGCTGGAATGCAATGATTTCTGCCGTAAAAGACGGCACCCAGAATATGGCAAGGTATTCCAGTGATGTGAATGCAAAAATGTCGGCTCTTGTTAGTGCGGTAGCAACTCTCAAAAATGCATTCGGGGCATTAGCCGCTCCGATTATAAGTGCAGTCGGGCCGGCGCTTACCTATCTTATAAATATGCTTACAGCCGCAATCAATAAGGTAAACCAGTTTATATCAGCACTGACAGGGAAAAAGACTTGGACGAAAGCCACTACCCAAACGAAGAATTATGCATCCGGACTTGATGCAGCCGCCTCGAAAGCAGATAAGGCTACGAAGGCGGCGAAAAAATTAAAAGGGCAGCTACAATCGTTTAACGAGCTGAATGTAATAGATTCCAATAAAGATTCCGGCTCCGGCGGCTCCGGTGGTTCTGGTGGCTCCGGTGGCGGTGGTGGAGTAGGCGATCTGTATGAAGAGGTGCCACTTGACAAGAATATTGCTGATCTTGCGGACAAAATCAGAGAAGCAATTAAATCCGGAGATTGGGAAGGCCTTGGAGAGACTATAAGGCAGGAAATCACAGATACCATAGGGAAAATCCCGTGGGATGAAATATATAAGAAAGCTGAAAATTTCGGAACTGGTTTTGCAAGTTTCTTGAACGGCCTGTTTTCCGAGGACAAAAAAGGAAACAGCGTATTTACAGCCACAGCAGATGTTATAGCCGGAGCACTGAATACAGCTATTTTTGCATCACTTGGATTTACAAATAAATTTGATTTCAAGACATTCGGAAATAATGTGGCGCATGGATTCAATGAATTTTTCCGGAAATTTAAGTGGAAGCATTGTGCAGAAGCAATAAACGGATGGGTTGATGGATTCTGGAATTTTGTGATTGGGTTTTTTAGTGGGTTAAGTTGGGAGGATGTTTTCAATGGCTTAAAAACATTCCTTACATCGTTATCACCAGAGACATTAGCAACTATAATTGGATTTTGGTCATTAAAGCATGCCGGAAATATTCTTTATAAAGTGTTAAAATCCAGTTTTACAGACAACCTAGACACCAAACTTGGTGGTGCAATAAGAAAAAAATTATCAAAAATATCACTCGGAAATGGAATTGCCGGCACTCTTGCAACAGGTTTTTTGATAGCTGCAACAGTTTATGTAACAACTAAATTTTCGGATGATTACAAAGAGTGGAAAAACAATATTGATAAATATGGGTTTGATGCTGGGCGTAAAAAAACAGCGAGAGACAATAAGGCAACCCCATATAATAATGGAAGTGCTGTAACAGATAAAGAAATAAGAGATTATGAAGAACGCGCACGAAAACGCGCATTGAACAATTCCGCCAATCCTTATAATGCTAACAGTAGATATTCTAAGTCCAAGAATAAAATTTTAAATCCTGTTGAAGCCAATCCTTATAATTCTAACGGTAAAAAGGTAAAGCAAACTGTTGAAATTGAGGCAAAAATTAAAACAAAGGTATCTGATCTTTGGAATGGGATAAAGAAAAAATGGGATTCTACCAAAGATAAAGCAGTTGAATTTAAAGCCAATGTGAAGAATGACGCAAAAAACTGGTGGGATGATACAAAAAAATGGTGGGGACAGAAAGCAGATAAGGTAAAGGAGTTTTCTACAAATGTAAAAAATGATTCGACAACATGGTGGAAAAACACCAAGATGTGGTGGGGACAAAAAGTAGGAAAGGTAAAAGAGTTTTACACGGACGTAAAGAATGAATCAGCAACATGGTGGAAAAACGTAAAAAATTGGTGGTCAAGTACAACTGCCGGGAAAGAAGTGCGAAAATTTGAAGCAAATGTGAAAAAGTCTGGTGGAACCTGGTGGAAAGATGTAAAAGACGCATGGAATGCTTCTACTGCTGGTAAAACCCTTAAAATTGGGATTTCTTTTGCAAAGGATGCTATTAAGAGCCTATGGAACAATGTAAGTAACTTTTTCGCTGGGAAAACAGTTAATGTCAAAACGAAAGCAGCAGCCAAGAAAGCCGGCGGCGGTATCTATACCGGCGGAATGTGGCATAACATAGCACATTATGCAGTCGGAACCGAGAACGCACCAGCAGGACAGCTTTTTATCGCGCGTGAAGCAGGGCCGGAGCTGGTTGGAACAATTGCAGGACATACAGCGGTAATGAACAATAACCAGATTGTAGCATCCGTATCGGATGGTGTATACCGGGCGGTAAGATCTGCAATTGGTACAAAAGGCAACAATGTTAATGTTACATTTAAAGTGGAAGGAGATCCGAATGGAATCTTCCGTGTGACGCAGCAAAAAGCCAATGAATACTACCGAGCAACCGGAAACCCAGCATTTTTATTTTAGGAGGTGGATTGAATGGGATACGGCGGTTATTTAATTAAAGTCGGGAATTATACAGTCCCATTTGACTGTATACTGGCCAGCACATTTCAGTCCCCTCTGCTGGGGCAGGACAAGGATTCATACAATGATGATAACGGAGAACTACACAGGACAGCATTAAAGAACCAGGTACTTAAGGCAGAGTGGCAGACTCCGGCCATGAACGAAAAGAAGTTTAATGCATTTATGAGTAACATAAATAAACAATATGTGGAGCAACGGCGCGAAAAGAAATGTCTTGTGACGGCATGGTGTCCGGAAATTATGAAGTATGTGACTATGCATTGCTATGTTCCGGATATTACTCCGATAGTAGCATATGCAGATGAAAAAACGATTGAATATGATGGCTGGCGAATAGCTTTTATCGGATATGGCGGTGCGATTTTATGATAAGTGGTAAAAACAAGGAGCTTTATTATGCAAGCTCAATTGATAAGCAACTTAATATAGAAGTAATCGGAACAAAGCATGTGATTGACAACTCCACGAGAGAGCAGGACACATTCACATTGACCGAAACTCTGAATGACGGCACGGAACTGAAATTCGGTTCTTGCTTGCCGAACCAGATTTCTTTTACCGGACGTGAGGTGCCAATTGCCACAAAAGGTATGAAGTTACGTGTGACGGAAATACTGGAAGGAAATGAGGATGACCCGTTTGAATATGGTACATATACAGTACGGTCAGACACGCCGACAGCAGATCGAACCAAGCGCCAGATCGTTGCCTATGATGCCATGTATGACATAATCAATGCTGATGTAAAAAGTTGGTATGACGGTTTATCTTTTCCGATGACCTTGAAAGCATTTCGTGACAGTTTTTTTGCATACCTCGGCATCGAACAGAAAGAGACAATCCTTGTCAACGATTCCATGACGGTAAACAAAACGCTGGTAACCACACAGTCCGATGATTCCAGTGTGACCGCAGAAGCTACAATAAGCGGCAAGACAATAATTGAAGCGATCTGTGAGCTCAACGGGGCATTTGGAAATATCGGACGTGATGACCGGTTTGAGTATGTGATTTTAAAGGCGATTACATCTGCACTGTATCCGGCAGAAGATCTGTACCCGCGGGAAGATCTTTTCCCATCGGATGCAAACACTGAAAGCATGAACGGACACTATATCACATTTGATTATGAAGCGTTCCAAAGCCAAGCAATAACACAGTTGGAGATCCGGGCAGATGATTCTACTGCCGGGGCTATTGTGGGAACATCCGGAAACAATTATGTTATTTCCGGAAACTTCCTTATAAGCGACAAGACTGGGGCTGAAATGAAGCAGATTGCGAATAATCTGTTGCCAGTAATTGCACAGGCAGAATACACACCGATTAAAAGTTGTACATGCGTTGGTAATCCGTGCCTAGAGTTGGGAGATCCGATTCGTTTCAACACTTCCAGGGAGATTGTAGAAACATACATCTTACAGCGCACCCTTACAGGAGTGCAAAGCAAACGCGATTCCATTGTTTCAGCAGGAACAGAAACCCACGCCATGAAAAATCCAACTACACGGGAGACGGTGGAAGCATTAAAAAGACGTACCCATATCTTGGAGGAAAATGCAGACCATCTTCAATCCACGTATGAGGATTTAGAGGAACAAACAAGCTCTAAATTTGAGCAGACCGCAAAAAGCATTTCCGCAGAAGTAGATCGCGCACAAAAAGCGGAGGGACAATTAGACGCATCATTGGAATTGAAGTTAGGTAGAGATGAAAATGACCAAGTTATTTCAATGATCAATGCAAGTGCTGATCAGATTATGCTTCGTGGAAACAGGCTCATAATTCAAAGTAATAACTTCCAGCTTGACGGGGATGGAAAAGCGTCAATCATTGATTCGTTGAATTTTATTGCAACGTCTCTTGGCGATGACATTGTAATTATTGGACTCGATGCAAGAGGAAGGCCAATGCTGCAAAACATACGCATTGACCTAAACTCTGTAACAGATCAAGATGGAGTAGCCATAGGGGATCACGCAAGCACTGCTGACTCCGCTGAAAGCGCAGGAAGCGCAACGCAGTGCATAAAAGCATCTACTGCATATTATTTGCAAGGTATTACATCAAGTGAGCATGTGCAAATTTCTGGCAATGGAAATTTAATTCCGAGTTCTAGTTCTGTGTATTGCGGAACTACACCCAATCCGTTTGCCGGAGGGTATTCTTCCGGCGGTTGGAAAACAACGTCTGATCGCAGGAAGAAAAAAGATTTCCGGAAACTGTTAGAGGATGATCGGTTTGAGAGATTTTTCGAGTTGTTACAACCGATGGAATATCGGCTCATAGAAAATGACGAAAAAATGCACATGGGATTTGTTGCACAGGATGTCGAACAGGCAATGACGGATTGTGACATATCTGAAAATGAGTTTTACGGACTGGAACATGCGGTATTCTCCGAAAAAGATTTTGAATCTAATGAGGAATGGAAAAATTTCTTAGAGCGGAATGGTGGAGCAAATGATATGTATACATTGTGTTACCAAGAGTTTATCGCTTTAAACACTGCCATGATACAGAAATTGCAGAACAGGTGTAACGATTTTGAACGCAGACTATCCGTGTTAGAAAGGAGTGTGAGCCATGCAGAAAATATATAGCCGCATCAATTGGGAGAATCTTCCCAGCGAAAAAACAGCGGTAAATGAATCTAATCTTAACAAGATGGACTTGGCAGTTGACAATCTGGATGATCGTATAGTTGCTATGGACGCGGCAAAAGTCGATCTTGTCAAGGCGAATGAACTTGTAAAGGAAATCCTTTGGAATGAACCTATGGGAGTGCTGACGGTCGTTAAGATGAATGGTTCACGAGCCGTGATTGATACCAAGTTGGAAAAGTTGGCGGTCAACTTCACATACAATCCGCAGACACAACAATTAGTAATCGCGCTTGACGATGGCACGGTGCAGAACGTGGATTTATCATCCTTGATTACAGAGTATGAGTTCTTAGATTCTGATACGATTGCATTCGAGATTACGGGTGGCAAGGTCAAGGCTATCGTTAAGAATGGTTCCATTACGGAAGATATGCTGCAGCCGAACTTCTTGGCAGATGTTAAAGTTGAAGCCGAAAAAGCGAAAGCATCAGCATCCGCTGCGGATGCGTCAGAAAAGGAATCCACGGTACAAGCTAATCTATCCAAAGAGTATGCGGATAAGGCCAAGGAATACAGCGATAACATTGATAAAAAAGCTCATCTGGCAACATTTGATGTGAATGAGGACGGCGAGTTGATCTATACAGATAACACAGCAGATGTGTTTACCGTTGATGATGACGGAAATTTGAATTGGGAGGTGGCTTAGAATGGCTATAGCAGGAAGAGTGGCAATTGTGCCAAAGGGCGATTGGAGCGCAGATGCTACATATAAGAGATTGGATGCAGTGACTTATAACAATACGCTTTATTTCGCGAAAAAAGAAGTTCCGGTAGGAACGGCGACAAGCAATACAGAATATTGGTCGAAGTCGATTGTGGGTGGTGTCGGTGCAATCGCAACGAAAGAGGATGCCGGGATTGTGAAACCGGCAGACGGACTTTCGATTGCAGAAGATGGAACCCTTAAGGTAAGCATTGATGGCACAACGCTTACGATGGACCAGGTCAACAATGTAATCAAGTTGGCGGATACCTTAAAGGATGCCATCAATGGAGCGTTTCCGGCGGCGAATGTGGCGAATAATCAGATCACCACAGTGGAAGGCTTCGCGCTTGACGCGCGGCAGGCTAACCCGAATATAGACGGCACGCTGGCGAAACAGGTGGCTGATTTAAACGGCAGTTTAAAAGAAAGACTTGCGGCTCCTTCCTTTTTTACAACCGATGCAACAACAACATCTGATATAAAAGATTATATTTTAAAAAATCTTAATAGAGGTATCAGTTACTTACAAATTTATGACCAAAAATCAAAATTTTTTGAAAGTCCTGGAAACTGGCTTATTGTCGTCCTGTCACAGGATTCAACTGCATCAGCAATGTTTGCAATTAATCATTGGGATGGGTCTACAAAATTATTAAGATCCGTCTTAGAAGATGGAGTATTTAAAATATACATGCAAACTATTTCAACTTCAGATGTGCATATTATGTAATTTGCCAACCATGAATTATTAAATGACAAATCGCTTTTTTAATTATATTTTATACTCCATTAAGAATCCAGAAACGTAGTAATATTGTTCACCTGGAATATCTCGGTTTGGTGATACCATTCCTCCAAGAGTGTCATTGTACATCAAGGGGAAAGACATACCACTAACGTTACTTGTTAATATTAAGGATGATCTACCATATAGCTGATTGGTCTTAATCAATAATTCATTTTGTTTAGCCGCCTCTTTAAGACGAATATAACCTTGTACTAGGAGTAATTTATTGCTTATCCTGAATACATTTGTTTGATTTATGCCTATGCAATCGGCTATTGCATGTAAATTCAATTTATTACTTCCATTTAAACTGCCGTTTAAGAAAATTATAAACTATTTATTATAGAAAGGAAAAATAACATGGATAAAATTATTTTGGCCGATGATACGGCCTATGAAATCAAAGAGGGAGCAAGCCTTGGAAACATCCAGATCAAGTCCAAAAATTTTGACGGAATTAAAACAATCACAGACGCTTTCGCAGAGAACAACCTCGCGGAAGTAACATTTAAACACAATAATGAGGTATCCGGAAAGTACACCGATCTGAAGTGTGATGGGTTTACATACGCACCGAATACGGACGCAGACGGGAAGGAGGATGGAACCTACACAGTTACAATCCGTCTTAGAACCAAAACCGACATTGAAAAGCGTCTGGACGCATTGGAAGCAGGACAAGCATCTTTGCAAGAGGGGCACGAATCTAATGCCGGAGCAATCGAGGAACTTGCAGACATGGTAGCAGGAAGTGAGGTGTAAGATATGGTTAAGTTTTATGTGCGCAGAATCATGATTGACAAAAAAATGACTATTGATGAGGTACCGGAGAAATGGCGAGAGAAAGTGCGGGCAGAAATCGAAAAGGCAGAGCAGATAGCGTAGGGGGCATCTTCGGATGCTCCTTTTCTGGCTTGTGAAATGACTCCTTTTGTCGTATAATGACGGTAAAAGGGGAGGCGCACAAATGGAATTTGAGATATTAGGTGTAATTGCATCATTAGTCGGCGTAGTGGGAACTATTATGGCTAAACAGTCAGTGGATAAGGCTGACGCAAAAATTGAATCCTGTCAGGTTGAAAAGGCAATAAAGGATATCACTATTGAGAATAATGAAAATGATAATGTATTGGAGCTTATGTTAAAAAATGTAAAAGAGTTAAGAGAATACTATGTTTATAAGTAAGCAACAAGCTAGAAAATCATTTTCAGCAGCGTTATTTATATGTTTTTTTGGAATATTTATATATGTGCTTGGAATAATATCTGTTATGATTTTCGACAAAAACATATCCGTCATCTCAATTATCGGTGGAACAGTTGTAGAGGTAATTGCAGGTTTGTTTTTCTGGTTATATAGAGAGGCAACAAAGCAGCTTAGTATTTATCATCAAAGATTGGGATCTACAGAAAAATATTTAACGGTAATACAAATTATCAGAGAACTGCCAGAAGATAAAAGGATAGAAGCTTTTCAAAATCTCACAATGGCAATTTTAACTGACAATAGAGAAATTATTTCTCATGAAAACGAAAAAAGATGAAATTGCGGGAAGGTCATAACAGGCTGTAACAGGCCTGTTATTTTTGTGCTCTAAATTGGTACAAATAGTGCGCGAATAGGCATTATACTTTATTCATAAAGATTAAGGAGACTTATCATATGGTTGAATTCTTAAGGGACAATTGGCAGTTGATTACTGCTTTTGTAGGTGCGGTAGCATTCCTGTATAGACAAGTGATTGCTACGCGAAAGGGCGTCAGGGCGTTGCTCCGTGCGGATCTGATTCGCCTGTACAATAAATACCATGATGATCTCGGGTATTGCCCGGTATATGTTAAACAGTCCTTAGAGGACGACCAGCAGTATCATGCACTTCATGGCAACGGAGTAGGAACACAGTTATATAATGCTCTGATGAATTTACCCACAGAGCCACAGGAAGACTAACTATTAAAAGTCAAGCCTTAAAATGATATTTTTTGAATAAAGTACAGAAACTGTCTCTTATACACATCTCCGAGCCCACGAGACCGGAGCCTATCT
>OWIP01000957.1_pt1 | contig 19370 bp, 9 predicted proteins | sample 1732581 | NCBI WGS metagenome assembly OWIP01 (sample SAMN05065731, study PRJEB22554) | human gut metagenome | biome: ENVO:2100002; feature: ENVO:00000062; material: ENVO:00002003 | host: Homo sapiens | place: USA
GGCAGGGGCGCTGCCCCTGCACCCTGCAAGGGACTTCGTCCCTTGACCCTTTCGCACGATTGCGTTGGTGACACTGGCATAGTGTGCCCGCGTGTTTATCCGCGCAAAAAAATTGCTTCAAGGATGCGTCAACACGCATTTTTGATACAGACAGTCTACGAAAAGCAAGGCTGTCACAGAATATTAAGGGAGGTTTTTTCATGAAGAAGCTGACTGCTCTCCTGCTCGCCATCGCAATGATGGTGACCTGCACCCTGTGCGCTGTCGCCGAAGACGGCAAGACGTACATGGCTGTCTGCATCGCGTCCGAGCCTGATACGCTTGACCCGGCGCTGAACTCCGCTGTGGACGGCGCGACGATGGTCGCTCACCTGTTCGCAGGCCTGTCCACTTGGGCGCAGACCGACGACGGCAAGCTGGAAATCCTGCCGGACTGCGCGGTGGAACTGCCGGATCCGGTGGTCAATGACGACGGCACGGTGACGTACACCTACACGCTCGTTGATGGCCTGAAGTGGTCTGACGGCAAGGATCTGACCGCGAAGGACTTCGAGTTCGCGTGGAAGCGCGCTGCTTCCTCCGAGCTGGGCGCGGACTATGGCTACATGTTTGAAGTCGTCAAGGGCTACACTACGGACGGCTCCGACCCCAAGGCGGAAAACCTCGCTGTGACCGCCGTGGACAACAAGACCCTGACCGTTACCCTGAACAACCCCGTTGCCTACTGGAACGAGCTGCTCGCCTTCCCGGCGTACATGCCCGTGCGTGAGGACGTCGTCGCCAACGAAGCGTGGGCGACCGATCCTTCCACCTACATCGGCAATGGTCCGTACACCATGACCGCGTGGGAACACAACAGCAAGATCACCCTGACCAAGAACCCCTACTATCATGCGGTGGACAAGGTCACGATGGACGAGCTGGACTTCTACCTCTCCGACGACGCGAACAACATGCTGGCGAACTTCCAGAAGGGCGACTGGCAGCTGATCGACGACGTTCCCACCTCTGAAATCGCGTCCCTGAAGGAACAGTATCCGACGGAATTTGTTGTTGCCGGCCAGATTGGTACCTACTATGTCTGCTGGAACATCAACGAAGAAATCCTGCCCGCTGACGTGCTCGCGAACATGACCCCCGAAGAAGCGGAAGCGGCGCGCGCAGAAGTCCGTCAGGCGATTGGCCTGCTGTTTGACCGCAACTACATCGTCACCGAAATCGGTCAGGCTGGTCAGCTTCCTGCGTCCAGCTTCGTCCCGATGGGCATGACCGATGCGGACGGCTCTGAGTTCTACAAGAATGCGGGTCATGTGGAAGGCGTCACCGGCTACTACGACGTGACCGACGACGAAGACGTCTACATGGCGAACTTCGACAAGGCGGTTGAAACCCTGAAGAAGTACTACACCTACGACGAGGCGAACGGCGTCTTCACCAACTTCCCGTCCCTGACCTACCTCTACAACACCTCCGAAGTCCACAAGGCGATTGGCGAATACCTCCAGAGCGCGGTTTCTGCGGTCGGCATCACCATGAACCTGAACAACCAGGAATGGAACACCTTCCTGAACACCCGTAAGGCGGGCGACTACTCTATCGCGCGCAACGGCTGGCTGGCGGACTACAACGACCCGATCTGCTTCCTCGACATGTGGGTGACCGGCTCCGGCAACAACGACGTGCAGTACGGCAAGGGCGCGAATGCGGATCTGAAGATCTACAACCTCGACCTGACCCCCTACGGCTACGACGTGAAGGTGGAGAACGGCACTTGGGCGGAAACCTATGACGTGCTGATTTCTGCCATCAAGAGCTGCACCAACAGCGCGAACCGTTATGCCATGATGCACATCGCGGAAGATATGCTGATGAATACCGGCTGCATCGTGCCGCTGTACTACTACACCGACATCTTCATGATCGACGACTCCGTGCAGGGCTTCTTCTCCAACCCGCTGGGCTACAAGTACTTCATGCACTGCACCATCGCCAAGTAATTCCATCCAAGTTTGGACAAATTCACGGGCGAATCGGCTTCAAAACCGGTTCGCCTTTTTTCGTATGTTGGAAAGATACACTTTGCCATCCTTGGCAACCGATATTTCCTGCCTTGGAAAGGTACATTCGGCGGAAAACATGCGCGAATTGACGAGAAAACTGCGTGAATGCAGGAATTTTCAGCAGGAAAAGGGAGAGGAAACGTCCAATTAATCCATTGAATGGCGGTGGTAAACAGCGCTTGTCAATGGTATACTGAAACCAGAAGGGCGATTTCTATGGGAAAAAAGCCCGCGGAAGCTATCAGCAAGGAGGAAGAAGCATGAAGCGAATCGCACGATGGAGCACCATTTTCCTGCTCTTATGCAGCATCATTTGGGCGGGTACAGCATCGGCGGCCATGATTGTGGAAAACAACATGAGTGCGCTGAACACACTGAACACCATCAACAAGAACCAGACACCACAGGGCAAGGACTCAGCGCTGGAGCGGCTGGCGAAAGAAATCGGCGCTGGCATATGGGACAATACGGACTGGGATGACCCGGCGTTTCAGGAGAACATCGGGCGATTTGGCATCACCGTGTTGAAAAAGGACACGCAGCCGCCGGAGTCCTTCATCGGCGACGCGATTTTTGACCATCTGGGCGACACGGAGTTCAATGCGCCGGAAATGAACGGCAATCTGCTGGTTCTCGGCGGGCTGAACGCTAATCTGCCGTCCGGCAAAATCGACCGCCTGTATGTGCTGTCGGACGAGGACGTGCGGCTGAACATCGGCGCGGCGGCAGAGGTTCAGGAACTGATTCTGGGCGCGTCGGGGAATGTGTCGCTGAACGGCGAGGGCAATGTCCGCTCCACCATCGTGGTGGACAAGCCGATGAATCTCGATATCGGGATTGCGACGAACCTCGTGAACCTGACGGATGCCCCGCTGCCGACGGGCGATATTGTGCTGAATCCGGGCAAGAACGCGCTTGTGCCGGGGCAGCAGCTGCATATGGGCAGCGAGCTGAAGGTGGAGAAGAAAATCAGCCTGACCGTGCGCTTCCGCCTCGTTGACCAGAGCGCCAAGGATATGCAGCTGGAAGCGGCGGATTGGGACGGCGCACTGCTGACCGAAGCGACAGTGCAGTACACGGGCGACAGCTGCCCGATGGGCGCGGTCAACATGATGGGCAGCATCGAGGCGGCGTTTGCGGAGAAGTATCCGGATTTGCAGGAGCAGTATGTGCTGCTGCCGGAAATGCGCAGCGCAGACCCGTGGAGCAAGGTCTACCGCCTGAATGGCGGCGAATCCTGCTTTGCCGTGGCGGAAAATTATGTCTATCTCTCCCGCGAGGGCGATGTTGTCTTCCCGCTGACGGATGACAGCACGCTGGTAGCGGAATTCCCGGTGTACGTCTACCGCTATGGCGAGCAGGACGGGCGCATCACCTACCGCGTTCGCATCAGCGGCGCACGCCCGGATTACTTCACGCCGAGCCTGACCCTGCGCAGCGGCGCCGTGGCGAGCTTCACCTTCGATAAGGAGCGCGGCGAGTGGGTGACGCAGTTCAAGCGCAGCGACTTCGGCGCGGACGAGCGTGCCCTCATTCACCTGACGGGACTGCGCGGCGAGGAGACGGACACATTCCTGCCCGTAACAGGCCGCGAAGAAAGGCGCATCGTTACGCTGACGTGGACGGCGGACACGCAGCGCGTGACCATCGACGCGCAGAACGTCCTCTGGGGCAGCGACATGCCGGCGGAGGGCAACGACCTGCTGTGCCGCGCGGGTGAGCAGGTGACGGTGCAAATCGCGCCCGCAGCGGGCTATCGCGGCATCCACGTTTTCCTGAGCGACCCCGCTATTTCCCTGAGTATCAGCGAGGGGAACGACGCGGTTTCCTTCCTCATGCCCTACGCGCCGCTGACCTTGACGCTGACGGCGGACAAGCTTTATACCGTCACGATGGACACGGCAGGCGGCGATCCGATCCGTCCCATCCAGTACACGGTGGAATCGGAAGCGTTCCAGCTGCCGACCCCGGTTCGCACGGGCTACATCTTCCTCGGCTGGACGGGCGAGGGCATCACCGAACCGCAGAAAACCATTGAAATCCCGCAGGGAAGCACGGGCGACCGCACTTACACCGCGAACTGGCAGGTGATTGAATACACCATTACGCTGCTGGACATGGACGGCGCGGGCACGTCGGAAGCGCTTGTCTACACGGTGGAGCAACCCGTAACGCTGCCGACCCCAACCCGTGAGGGCTATGCCTTCCTTGGTTGGACAGTCAACAGCGACATGGCGCCGCAGCTAACGGTTGTTCTGCCGCAAGGTTCGATAGGCAACAGGACATACACCGCGAACTGGGAACTGACAGAATACAACATCACCATGGATTTGAACGGCGGCAGCGGCGAAACAGCACTGCTTTACACCGTGATAGATGATGAGTTTGCCCTGCCAACCCCGACCCGCAACGGCTACGAGTTTGTCGGCTGGACGGGCGAGGGCATCACGACGCCGCAGACAAGCGTCAAAATTCCGAAGGGTTCGACGGGAGACAAGGCGTATACCGCAAACTGGCAGGTGATTGAATACACCATCACACTGGACACGAACGGCGGTCCAAACGTGTCTCCGATAAAATACACCGTGGAGGATTCCTTCACCCTGCCTTACCCTCTCCGTCCGGGCTACGAATTTGCCGGCTGGGTCCTCGATGGCAGCGGTATGCTCCCTGCCACGACGCTCATTATTTACTATGGCACAACCGGCGACCTCCATTACAAGGCGGAGTGGCGTTTGGCGGAGTACACCATCACCATGGATTTGAACGGCGGCAGCGGTCAAGAAAAGGTGGTTTACACCATAACGGATGAGGATTTCGAGCTGCCGACCCCGACCCGCAACGGCTACGAGTTTGTCGGCTGGACGGGCGAGCGCATCACGACGCCGCAGACAAGCGTCAAAATTCCGAAGGGTTCGACGGGAAACAAGGCGTATACCGCAAACTGGAAGGTGATCAGATACACCATCACACTGGTCACGAACGGCGGCGCAGTCATAGCTTCGATACGCTACACCGTGGAGGATTCCGTCACCCTGCCCATCCCTCCCGAGCGTCCGGGCTACGAATTTGCCGGCTGGGTCCTCGATGGCAGCGGTCAGTTCCCTTCAACGCCGATGATTATCCCCGAAGGCTCAACCGGCGACCGCATTTACGAGGCGGAGTGGCGTGTGGCGACGTACACCATTACCTACGTGAGCCACGGCAAAGCATATAATTGGGTTCAATACACCATCAACAACCAAATTTATTTCGGGCTACCGGAAGAAGACCCGTCCTACTACCTCCCGGGCTATACCTTTGTAGGCTGGAAAATCGACGGCGTAGAAGGAACGCCGCGCTCCTACATGCTGCCCAAGGGCTCGTATGGCAATCGAACGGCGACCATGCTTTGGGAGCCAATTCCGTAAGCGTAAACAAGGAGAACAAGGAGGGGATGCGCATTGGACTACCTCAGCGTAAAGGAAATAGCGGAGCTGTGGGGCGTTTCCATCCGCATGGTGAATTACTACCTGAATACCGGGCGGATTCAGGGGGCAATCCGGAAATCGGGCGGGTGGCTGATTCCGGCGAATACGCCGCATCCGGCGGATTTGCGCAAGAGCGGGCAGCGCGGGCAGGAGAAAATCCCCCCGCGGATGGCCAAGTGCTATATGCCGCTGATTTCCCGCCCGTGCGACAACGGCTTCCAGAATCTCCTGCTGACCATAAACGACGAGGAGGAACGCGACATCGCCCGCGCCCTGCACCACTATTTCCGCGATGAGCACGAGGAAGCCCGCGAAATCAGCGAGAAATACCTGACGAGCAAGTGCCCCGAAATCCGCCTGTCCGCGCTGATTACCAACACGATGGCGATGCTGCAGACGGGGGATGCCGCCAAGTGCCGCCGGAATCTCGAAATGATTCAGCGGGACGGGCAGCGCGCAAACGACGATTCGTGGCGTCTGTACAGCAGCATTACAGACGCGCTCATCAGCGTGTTCTTCCACTCCGAGAAGCTCGACTTGACCCCTATCCGCCCCGCTATCGGTATTCTTCCGCCCGGAATGCAGTATTTCGCCATGTACGCCATCGCCCACGCGCTCTACATCCGGCGCGAATACGAACACGCGATGGGCATTGCCGAATCCGCCCTGCTGATGGCGGGCACGCGCTACCCCATTGACAGCATCTACCTCAACATCGTCCTGTGCATGATTTGCATGAGCCTGAAGCAGGATGAACGCGCGGAGCAGAAGTTCGATGCCGCGTGGAGCATCGCCAGCCGCGAGGGGTACATCCACCCGTTTGTGGAGCATCACGGCATTCTGCAGGGGCAGGTGGAGCGCGCGCTGCGCAAGCAGGAGCCGGAAACGTACAACAAGATTGTGCAGTCGGTCTACCGCTTCAGCCGCGGGTGGATGAAAATTCACAACCCCGTGTCGACGCTGCAGGTGACCGACGCGCTCACACCCTACGAGTTTTCGATTGCCATGCTTGCCGCGAAGGGACGCAGCAACAAGGAAATCGCCGCGCTGATGGGCGTTTCCGTCAACACGGTGAAGTCGTACATGGAGAGCATTTTTGAGAAGCTGCAAATCTCCAGCCGGAACGAGATTGATGCGTATGTGAACCGGTAATAAAATCAGCCGCGACGAGCGTATTCACTCGTCGCGGCTGTGTTTATCTATGCGCTTCCTTATTCTGATACATCCGCGCGTCTGCCCGCGCCAAGGAATCCGCCAAATCATCCGTTGACGGATTAAAATGCGAACAGCCCACCGATACCGTCGGCAAAACCGGATTCTCTGCCCGCGCCGCATCCATCAGGTGCTGGAAAATCTCCGTCATGGTGTTGTATTGCGCGTTCCGCCGCGTCAGTATTACGCAGAACTCGTCGCCGCCGATGCGGAAGCACGTCCCGTAATTCCCGTACGCGCGGCGGATGCAGCCGGCAATCGCCCGCAGGCAGGCGTCGCCCATCAAGTGCCCATGGCAGTCGTTGACGTCCTTGAAGCGGTCAACGTCAAACATCAGGATGGTAGCAGGCACGCGCAGGCGCGCCAGATAATGCTCGTAGCCCAAGCGGTTGACAAGCTGCGTCAGCCCATCGGTTTGCAGCACCATGTCGCTGGAGAATTTCGACATCATCAGCGCACCACAGGTGATGGTAATCCAGTCGATTCTGACCATCGGCAGGCACAACTGCACCATCAGCCCTAACAGCACGAACAGCGTCGCGAGCATCAGCTGTGTGCCGCCGGTATACTGGTAGGCGCGGCAGGCGAACCAAATCTGCACGAGGAAGAACACCATGCTGCCCATGTAGGCGAACGTGTAGAGCGGGTAGAGTGATCCGTGGTGATAGAAATTCTGCCCATCGACATAGAACATCAGCCCCGTGAACGCCGAGAGCAGCACCAGCAGTGCGTGGAAGCCCGCAAGGCACAGCAGCCTATGCACCACTTTCCGTGGGCAGGGATGGATGACGCAGCCCGCGAACAGCCCGATTAGCGGCGCAAGCGAAAGTTCGATGGCCTTGACGGCGATATGCAGCGGAATCAGCGCGGGCGGCGTGCCATCCATCTGCACGCCCGACCACTCACACAGCGCGCAAATGGCGATGGTGGCGTACAGGCCGCCGCAGAGCAGGTTTCGGATCTTGGATTGGCTGATGTCGCCGCGCAGGGAGAAGAGCATAATCGCCATGGCGAAGACGCTGAGAGCAATATTTGCCGTGTATAATTCATTCATGCTGATTGTGGGAGCGGTTGATAAACAACCGCGGCAGATAAGTTTGAAAAGGGTAAATTCCCCCTTCTTATAATAATGATACCACGAAAAAAAGAGGATGAAAAGTTGGTTACATAGGGAAAATTGCAAATGTGGCAGATTTCAACAAATGCGGGGAAAATGGTTACATGGGGCGTCTCCCATCCCCACGAAAAAAGGGACTGACCGAAGCCAGTCCCTTTGATGATTATTCGTATTCGCAAACGCTTGCCCAGCGGATGAGCAGGTCGCGCTCTTCGGGCTTGCCCTTGAGGGACTGGCTCGCGGCGACGATCGGAATCCACTGTTGGACGTACTGCTTGGCGGTGTCGCTCTTCTTGCAGAAGAGGGAGAGGTACTTCTCCGCCAGCGCTTCCTTGCCTTCCAGGACGAAGAGCAGGTAGGTACGGGCAACATCAGCGGACGCGTTGCCCTGCGTGGCATGCGACCAGTCGAGGATGTACCACTGTCCGTCGGGCTTCAAGATAATGTTGGACGGGTTGAAGTCGCCGTGGCAGACCTTCTTGTGGACGTGCATACTCGCCAAGCGGGTGTGCAGCTCGTAGCGGGTGGTCGCGTCGAGGTCGGTGGCGGAAATCTTGCGCTGCATCTTTTCCGTCAGGCTGTTGAGCATCGGGCAGGTGCAGGCGTGAACCTTCATCTGAATGTCCACAAACAGGTTCAGGTACTCGTCTTCCTTTTCCGGATGCGCCGCCATCAGCGCCGCCAGCGTGTCGCCTTCAACGAACTCCGTCGTAATCGCCCACTGACCGTTCACCGTGTCAACAGCAAGGAGCTTCGGAATCGGCAGGCCCGTCTCTTCCACGCGCGCCGTGTTCAGCGCTTCGTTCAGAATGTCCGCCTTGCTGTACCCTTCGGCAAACACCTTGATGGCCTTGGCGCCGTCGCGGTAAATCTTCTTATTTTCCCGCTCGGCAATCACATGCGTCAAATCCATAGGGAAACCTCCTTCTATATGGTTCATGTTTATTGGGGGGGGAGAGGCGCAAGGGCGCTGCCCTTGACCTGCCAAAGGGTCTGTGACCCTCTGGACTCCCTTTTCGCGATTGAGTTGAGCACGTTATCATGCTTGCCCGAGCGCTGACTGGGGCGCCCCGCAAAGTCCGATATTTGTCCTAAATATCTATTCGCCGCCCAAATACGACATTCCTGCAAGCGGACAAAATTTTTTGTGCTCAAAAATGCCCGGCCCAGCAGAAGCATTCCTGCCAAGCCGGGGAGAATGGCGCATTACTCGCCGTAGTACGCCTTCAGATACATTTCCTTGATTTCGCTGATGAGCGGGTAGCGCGGGTTCGCGCCGGTGCACTGGTCGTCGAACGCCTGCTCGGACATTTCGTCCAGCGTCGCGAGGAACTTCTCCTCGTCCACACCGTAGTCGCGGATCGTATTCTTGATGCCGACGCGCTCCTTCAGGGCATGGATGTTGCGAATCAGGTTCTCCACCGTCTCGTCGTCATTCGCACCCTTGAAGCCGAGGAATTCGCCGAATTCAGCGTAGCGGCGCTTCGTGTGCGGATAGGCGTACTGCGGGAAGGTGCCCATCTTCGTGGGAACTTCGGCGCTGTTGTAGCGGATGACCAGCTCAATCAGCAGCGCGTTGGCAATGCCGTGCGGCAGGTGATGGAACGCGCCCAGCTTGTGCGCCATGGAGTGGCAGACGCCGAGGAACGCGTTCGCGAACGCCATGCCAGCCATCGTGGCGGCGTTGCCCATCTTTTCGCGGGCAACCGGCTCGTTCTGACCGTTGTCGTAGCACGCGGGCAGATACTCGAAAATCAGCTGAGCCGCCTGCTTCGCCAGACCGTCGGTGAAGTCCGTCGCCATCATGGAGGCATAGGCTTCCAGCGCGTGGGTCAGCGCGTCGATACCGGAGGCGGAGGTCAAGCCCTTCGGCGCGGACATCATCATGTCAGCGTCCACAATCGCCATCTTCGGCAGCAGCTCGTAGTCCGCCAGCGGGTACTTCACGCCGGTGTCCTGATCGGTAATGACGGCGAACGGGGTGACCTCGGAGCCCGTGCCGGCAGAGGTCGGGATGGCGATGAAGTACGCCTTTTCGCCCATCTTCGGGAAGGTGTACACGCGCTTGCGGATATCCATGAAACGCATTGCCATGTCGAGGAAGTCCACTTCCGGATGCTCGTACATGACCCACATAATCTTGCCGGCGTCCATTGCGGAACCGCCGCCGATGGCGATAATGCAGTCCGGCTGGAAGGAGGTCATGGCCTTTGCGCCTTCCTTCGCGCAGGCGAGGGACGGGTCGGGCGCAACATCGTAGAACGTGGTGTGGACGATGCCCAGCTCATCCAGCTTGTTGGTAATCGCCTTGGTGAAGCCGGATTTGAACAGGAACGCGTCGGTGACGATGAAGCAGCGCTTCTTGCCCATAACTGCCTTGAGTTCATTCAGGGCGACAGGCAGGCAGCCCTTCTTGAGGTAGACCTTTTCAGGCGCACGGAACCACAGCATATTCTCCCTCCGGATGGCAACAGTCTTGACATTCAGCAGGTGCTTGACGCCGACGTTCTCGGAGACGGAGTTGCCGCCCCAAGAGCCGCAGCCCAGCGTCAGCGACGGACGCAGCATGAAGTTGTACAGGTCGCCGATGCCGCCCTGAGAGGAAGGCGTGTTGACGAGGATACGGCAGGTCTTCATGCGCGCGGCGAAGCGGTCAATCAAATCCTTGCGGGTGACGGCGTTCAGGTAGATAGAAGAGGTGTGGCCGTAGCCGCCGTCAGCAATCAGGTGTTCCGCCTTGTCGAACGCATCGTCGATGTCCTTGGCGCGGTACATCGCCAGCACGGGAGAGAGCTTCTCATGCGCGAACTCTTCAGAAATATCCACGGATTCGACTTCACCAATCAGCACCTTGGCGGTTTCCGGCACGTCCACGCCTGCGAGCTTGGCGATGGTGTGCGCCTTCTGACCGACAATCTTGGCGTTCAGCGCGCCGTTGATGATGATGGTCTTGCGCACCTTGTCCAGCTCTTCGCCTTCGAGGAAGTACGCGCCGCGCTTGGCGAACTCCGCCTTCACCGCGTCGTAGATGCTGTCCAGTACGATGGTGGACTGTTCGGACGCGCAGATCATGCCGTTGTCGAACGTCTTGGAGTGCAGGATGGAGTTGACGGCCACCTTCACGTCAGCGGATTCGTCGATAATCGCGGGCGTGTTGCCAGCGCCGACGCCCAGGGCAGGCTTGCCGGAGGAGTATGCCGCCTTGACCATGCCGGGGCCGCCGGTGGCAAGGATGATGTCGGCTTCCTTCATCGCCATGTTGGTCAGCTCCAGCGAGGGAACATCGACCCACGAGATGATGTCTTCGGGCGCGCCGGCAGCCACAGCGGCTTCCAGCACAACCTTCGCGGCGGCGATGGTGGACTTCTTCGCACGCGGATGGGGAGAGATGATGATGCCGTTGCGGGTCTTGAGGCAAATCAGCGTCTTGAAAATGGCGGTAGATGTGGGGTTGGTGGTCGGGATGACCGCCGCGACAACGCCGATAGGTTCTGCAACCTTCATCATGCCGAATGCTTCGTCGCGCTCCAGCACGCCGACGGTCTGCGTGTCCTTGTAGGCGTTGTAGATGTATTCAGCGGCGTAGTGGTTCTTGATGACCTTATCTTCCACCACGCCCATGCCGGTTTCTTCCACCGCCATCTTCGCCAGCGGGATGCGCATGTTGTTCGCGGCGAGGGCAGCTGCCTTGAAAATCTTGTCCACCTGCTCCTGCGTGTAGGTCGCATAGACCTTTTGTGCCGCGCGGACGCGGGCGAGGGCCGCCTCGAAGCTCTCCACGTTATCGACGATCGGATACTCTTTCGCCATGATACTCTCTCCTTATGCTTCATCCGTCCTGCGGGGATGCGCCCGCGAACGGGGAATGTCGGTGTTTGTCGGGGTGACGAGAACAGTGTATCAGATTGTTAAGCTCTTGTCAAGTAGCTGACACGATTTTAACGATATTTTTTTCACAAATTCACACGTTTTCGGAACGGGATGAATGGAATGGCGAATGGATGGATGAAGAGGACAAATGCAAAAAGCGCTGTACAGTAAAAAAACAGCGGATGAATGTCGAATTTGCTGTTCTTGCTTGAAAATGAGGAGAAGATGCGGTATAATGGGGTGGAAAAGCAAAGGAAGGGGGAGGGGACGCGCGTGAACAATGAGGAGAAAGAGAAGGACGGGGCGACTTGTTGTCTGACGCTGCCCCTTAAACTGGAAAAATGGCAGTCCGACCATCTTGAAAAGCGTTTCGAGATTGCGCGGCAGCTGTATAATACGCTGGTTCATGCCGAACTAAAGAAGAAATGCCAAGTTGAAAGAATGCCTGAATACTAAGAAATCATGAAAATGATTGATGCTGCCAGCAATCAGAAGGAAAAGTGGGCATTAGAAAAAAAGAGAAAAGCATTTTTGGAAGAAAATGGTTTTAGCAGAAATGCCTTTAAGGCTGATATGGAAAAATACTATAAGCACTTTAATGATAATATCGGCGCAAATGTAGCGTTGCATGGAATTACAGCACAGGTGTGGATTGCTTTTGATAAGGTGTTCGTTGACAACTATAAGCAGAAGGGAAAAGTACATTTCAAAAAGCCGGGTGAACTTTGTTCCGTGCAGGGCTATTCACAGAAGAAAAGCGGTGGAAAGGAGATTATGTTCCGAGAAGATAGAATTATATGGAATCAGCAAGGTAATCGTGACCGCAAGAAGGTAAAAAGAGAGTTTTTGCTGAAATTATCACCTGATAATCCTTACGAGGCCGAGATGTTGAAAAGGCATGTGAAATTTGTCCGCATCCTCCGCAAAGACGGCAAAACAAAGCCGCATTGGTATGCACAGCTTGTTTTGGAAGGAAAGCCGGCGGTGAAGCGCGACCCGGCAAGCGGTGCGCCGAAGCATCCCGTCGGGCATGGTGTCGTCGGCATCGACATTGGCACGCGAACGCTGGCATACTCGACCGATAGCGAGGTTAACCTGCTGGAATTGGCTGACCGTGTGCAGAACATAGAGCAAGAAAAGCGACGCTTACAGCGTAAAATGGACAGAAGCCGACGGGCGATGAATCCGGGAAATTATAAGCCAGATGGTAGCATTAAGCAAGGGGTGAAACTGACGTGGAACAATTCCAAGCGATATAAGCGGATTCAGCACCAGTATGCTATGATTCAGCATCATCAGGCGGATATCCGAAAACAGCAGCATAACGAATTGGCGAATTACCTGCTGACGCTGGGTGATTGCTTCTTTGTGGAGAACATGAGTTACTGCGATTTAGTCCACAGAGCAAATAAAACGGAGATTTCCGAAAAGACTGGACGATATAAACGCAAAAAGCGGTTCGGAAAATCCATTGCAAACAAAGCACCTGCTATGCTGATTACGATGCTGAAACAGAAATGCCAGTCGCGCGGGCTGAAAGGGGTGAAAGAGGTTGACACGCATGTGCGCGCAAGCCAATATAACCACCAGACAGACACCTGCATCGAAAAGGCACTTGAAAACCGCTGGAACGTTATGCCGGACGGCGAACGCATACAGCGCGATTTGTACTCGGCGTTTCTACTTCAGCATTGCAAGCAGGGATTGCCGGAATATAATAGGAAGGAATTAAAGAAAGAGTTTGGGGAAGAACTTTACCGAGTATTTGACCGCGAGGCACTCCAACGTGACTATCCTCAATTTGTTGCGTATCATCATATGACGATTCAGCGGCTTTCAGAACTGCCGCATACGATTCCCAGCATGGGCATCAGGCGAAGCATCAGCTAACATGAAAATCCGGTGCGGTTCGCACCAGCAAAACCGGTCGATTGTCCGTCCGGGGCTGTCGCTAATGGCAACAAAGGTTGCCTTGACAGCAGAAGAGTTTCGGGAAAATAGTCAGCGCAGCATTGATTTGTTCAATACTGAAAAGCTATCTACCGACTCAACACGCGTTCTGAAAAGTGTATATTGCAATTCTGTGCATTTCTGCCGTTGCAATCTGCACGGAGCGTGTGGAGGCAAAGGTGCGACGGAAAGAGAGTCAAAATTGCGAATTTAGGTTGCAATCTGCACGGAGCGTGTGGAGGCAAAGGTTTTGCGAACATGTCCAAAATCGAGACATATTGTTGCAATCTGCACGGAGCGTGTGGAGGCAAAGGACCCGTGATAGATGCTACGACCGTACTTGCGGAGTTGCAATCTGCACGGAGCGTGTGGAGGCAAAGGACTGCATATACTTGCCTTTCACACTCGCCGGAGTTGCAATCTGCACGGGATGTGTGGAAAGTAGTGCAGTATCCCTCTACGAAAAATCCGAGAAAATTTATGCAGACCTATTGCATTTTTATTCATCTTGGTGTATAATCCATCTTGTCCGGCAGACGGACACAAAAATGATGAGAATCATGATGAAGATAAAGGAGTCGATTGTTATGGCGAAGATGCGCGTATTGCTGGCTTATTCCGGTGGTCTGGATACCTCGATTATCGTGCCGTGGCTGAAGGAAAATTATGACTGCGACGTGGTCTGCGTTGCGGGCGACGTCGGGCAGGGCGAAGAGCTGGAGCCCCTCCACGAAAAGGCGAAAAAGTGCGGCGCGGAAAAGCTGTATATCGAAGACCTGCGCAAGGAGTTCGTTGAGGACTTCATTTGGCCGACGCTCAAGGCGGGCGCGGTCTACGAGGGCAAGTACCTGCTGGGCACGTCCTTCGCGCGGCCGCTGATTGCCAAGCGCCTCGTCGAAATCGCCCACAAGGAGAACTGCACCGCCATTTGCCACGGCTGCACCGGCAAGGGCAACGACCAAGTCCGCTTCGAGCTGACCATCAAGGCGTTCGACCCGAACATGCAGATTATCGCGCCGTGGCGCATCTGGGACATCAAGACCCGCGAGGAGGAAATTGACTACGCCGAAAAGCGCGGCATTCCCGTCCCGGTCAAGAAGGATCGCCCGTATTCGATGGACCGCAACATCTGGCACATCAGCCACGAGGGCGCGGATTTGGAAGATCCGTGGAACGAGCCGCCGGAAGATCTGCTGCTGACGATGGTCACGCCTGAAAAGGCGCCTGATCAGCCCGAATACGTCACGGTGGACTTCGAGAAGGGCGTGCCGGTCGCCATCAACGGCGAAAAGCTGGACGCGGTGGATTTGCTGACGAAGGCGAACGAAATCGCGGGCCGCAACGGCGTCGGCTGTGCGGATTTGGTGGAGAACCGTCTGGTGGGCATGAAGTCCCGCGGCGTGTACGAGACCCCCGGCGGAACGATGCTCTACGCCGCGCACGGCATCCTCGAATCCATCACGCTTGACCGCGCCACCAGCCACTACAAGGAGCTGGTCGCGAGCAAGTTCGCGGAGCTGGTGTACGACGGCATGTGGTACACGCCCCTGCGCGAGGCGCTCTCCGCATTTGTGGACAGCACGCAGCAGGCGGTCAACGGCACGGTGAAGCTGAAGCTGTACAAGGGCAACTGCATCAACGCGGGCGTGAAGTCGCCGAACAGCCTGTACATGGAGGAAATCGCTACCTTCGGCGACAGCCACGACCTGTACAGCCACAAGGATTCCGCGGGCTTCATCAACCTGCTCGGTCTGCCGCTGAAGGTCAAGGCGATGGTGGAGCAGAAGAATAAGAAGTAATTTAAAGCAACACCGCACAACTCGGCGGCTGACTACCTCATTTGTGCGGTGTTGCCGTAAATGTGATAACTGTGGTGTCCAGCAAGTCCTGCACTGAATTCGGGAGTAGAGCCCCCAATAGTATAAACGCGCTCGTCGGAAGGTCGGCGGGCGCGTTTTCTGTGCGAATTTGAAATTTGGAGGGGGGATTTGAGGCAGCTGATTTCAGAAAAAAACGATTTTCTGAAATGTGGTTACACGCCGATACGAAAGTCGTTGTGAAGATACACAACAATTTTCCATGCTTTTGTTAGAAATGCTGAAAATGTATAATTCCGCAAGAAAACACTTGACTTTTTTCGGGGGGGGGTAAAATGGAAGAAGAAAATTGTGAAGGAGGGGAGATGTAGAAAGTGATGCGGACGATGTAGGGATAAAACTACGCAAAGACACTAACGGAAACGAGGTTCATTCAGGGAAAATGATAAGGAGGTGTGTATACGATGGCAATGATTAAATGTCCGGAATGTGGACGCGATATTTCTGATGCTGCAAGTGCTTGCCCCGGCTGTGGTGCACCTGTTCGCAAGGTAGGCTGTATGGTTCGATTTGAAAGACCACGTGCGATAATCTGGGGAGTAGCGGTGAATGGTGTACTTTATGTTGATGGACAGAGAGCGGGTTCTGTTGCAAATGGTGCAACTTTTGAGGTATATCTATCATATGGTCAACATAGTGTTTCCATAGAAAGTAATACAAGCCTTAATCTTACTTCTAAACGTTCAAATGCAGATACTTTGAACATCCCTATGGGCGCAAAGAAAGTTATTGTAACAATCAAAGGCAAGTCAGATGTTGTTACTGCGCTTGGCGGAGGTGCAAAACTGGGAATTGCAGACGTTGAGGTTATCCGCTAATACAAATACAGGAATAAATCCGCTGTCCGCCTCCCATTCTCGGAGGCGGATTTTTCATATCCATGCACATAAAAACGAGCCAGCTTCTCACGAAACTGGCTCGTCACTGGCAGGGGCAGAAGGACTCGAACCCTCAACAAAGGTTTTGGAGACCCACGTGTTACCATTACACCATGCCCCTATGCGGTTCGTCCGGGATTGCCGGAACGAGATTTAGTTTAGCACTTTTTCGGGCGTTTGTCAAGCGGTTTTGCGAAAATTGTTCCGAATTGGCAGAAAATCGCCCGGTGCTTTACAAAACCCGCGGCACATGGTATGATGAGGGCAGGAAAGTCGGCGGGAGGGACGCGCGTGCAGTGGGCGGAACGGGTTCGGGCGTATGTGCGGATGCATGGCGCGGGGTACACGCTGCACCGCGCGGGTGAAATGCTGGCGGCACGGGTGCTGCTGCGGGACGAATGGCGATTCCGGCGGGAGCGCACGTCTAAGCGCGAACTGGCGACCCAGCACGCGCACCCCTTCCCGAACGTGCGCATCAGCGTCGTCGTCCCAGTGTTTAACACGCGCCCGAAATTCCTCCGCGCGCTGGCGGATTCGCTGCTTGCCCAGACGCACGGCGCGTGGGAAGCCTGCCTGTACGATGGCGGCAGCACGTCTGCCGAGACGCGAAAGGCGCTGGAGGCAATTGCCGCGCGGGACAGTCGATTCCACATCGCGTTTGGGGCGGAAAACGCGGGCATATCCGGCAACACGAACCGCGCGATTAAAATGGCGACGGGGGAGTATATCGCCCTGTGCGACCACGACGATGTGCTTGCGCCGGATGCGCTCTGGCGGATTGCGGAAGCCATCGACGCGCACCATCCAGACGTGCTCTACACCGATGAAGATAAGCTGACCGCCCACGGCGCGATTCATGTTGATGCGCACCACAAGCCGGATTTCTGCCCGGACAACCTGCGCTCCGGCAACTATATCTGCCATTTGTCGGTGATTCGGCGGACGCTGCTGGATGCCATCGGCGGATTGCGACCGGCATTCGACGGGTCGCAGGATCACGATTTGATGCTCCGCGCGTGCGAACGGGCGGACGGCGTCATCCACATTCCGCGCGTGCTGTACCACTGGCGGACGCTGCGGGGGTCGATGAGCCACACGAAATTGGCAGTCTGCCTGGACGCGGCGGCGCGGGCGGTAGAGGAAAGTATGCGCCGCAACGGGTTTCCGGGAACGTGCCGGGTGGAGGACGGTGTGCTGCGGCTGCGGTATGACGTGGGGGATTTTACCGTTGCGGCATTGCGGCTTGCGCGGGATGCGTCCGCTGCGGATGTGAACCGCTTGGCGGCGAATTCGTCGGCAGACATGCTGCTGTTCCTGTGGGGAAACACGGCGGAGCCTGATGCGGACGGCTTGCGGGAGATGATGATGTACGCGCAGCGCCCGGATGTGTGCGCGGTGATGCCGCTGGTGGCGGATGCACGTAATCGGGTGCTTCATGCCGGATACGACATTCTGCCGGACGGCACAGTGCGGTCGCGGAATCGCGGCTTGCCGGTGTCGGCGGGCGGATGGCACGGCATGAACCGAACCAGCTACAATGTCACTGCGGTTTCGCCAATGTGCTTTTTGGTGCGGCGGGATGCATTTGTGCCGCTGGCGGAAGGGAATTCGCTGGCGGTGGACTTGGCGCAGTGGTGCATGGCACGGATGCAGGAGGGGATGCGGCATGTGTATACGCCGCACTGCGTGGTGAAGGCGGATGCGGAAAGCGCATTCGAGGGCTTCCGGGTGCAAGTTCCTGCGGGGTGGTATGACCCGTGTGCGACGGGAAGCAAGCGCGCTTGATGGCGCTTTTGGTTTCTTCTCCATACTTGAATTTTATTGTTAGTTTTTTAGTTTGTATACCTTTAACTTATCTCGAAATCATTGGAGGTAATGATGAAAATCACAATGATAACGCTCGGCTCGACGGGCGACGTGCGGCCGTACATGCTGCTGGGACGGGAGCTTCACGAGCGGGGGCATGAGGTGACGATTGCGGCGTTTGCGCCGTTTCAGGGCATGATTGAGGAAGCGGGAATGTCCTTCTATCCCATTTCCGGCGACGTGGTGGATATGATGGGGCGGCTGCTCCAGCCGGACGCGGTGGGCGTGCGGTACTTGAAGGAGTTTGAGAAGGGCATCCGCGATATTGCACCGATGCTGCTGGATGATTTGCTGCACTGCGCGGAGGGCGCGGAAGCCATCGTCTGCACGTTCTTCGGGACGATGTTCTATTCGATTGCGGAGAAGTACGATATTCCGTGCATCCAGACGCAGTATTTCCCGATGGATCCGTGCAAGGATATGCCAATTTCATCCGCGCCGTTCCGCAAGCTCGGCAAGTGGTGGAATGTGCTGAGCTATCGCATCGGGTATCTGCTGATTTCGGCGCTGGAGCACCGCTACCTCTCGGATTGGCGCAAGGAGAACGACATGGCAAAGCGCCGCGTCCGCTTGAGACCGGATTATGACGTGAAGGGCAAGCAAGTACCCGTGATTTACGCCATGAGCCCGACGCTCGTGCCGCGCCCGGAGGATTGGGCGGACAACATCCACATGTCCGGTTTCTGGTGGGATGAGCGCCCGGTGGACTACACACCTGACCCGGCGCTGGCGGAGTTCCTGCACGCGGGCGACGAGCCGGTGTACATCGGCTTTGGGTCGATGGTGTCGGGCGACATGGGTGAACTGGCGGAAATCATCCGGCAGGCGGTGAAATTGTCCGGCGTGCGGGCGGTGGTGGCACTTGGCTGGGGTCAGCAGGAAGCAAAGACGAAAGATGAGAACATCTTCTATGTGAAAAGTGTGCCGCATGACTGGCTGTTCCCGCATATGGCAGGGGCGGTGCATCACGGCGGCGCGGGGACGACCGCAACCAGCCTGCGACATGCACTGCCGACGCTCGTCGTGCCGTTCGGGGGCGATCAGCCGTTCTGGGCGGAGCGGGTGTACGC
>OWIP01000967.1_pt1 | contig 19267 bp, 25 predicted proteins | sample 1732581 | NCBI WGS metagenome assembly OWIP01 (sample SAMN05065731, study PRJEB22554) | human gut metagenome | biome: ENVO:2100002; feature: ENVO:00000062; material: ENVO:00002003 | host: Homo sapiens | place: USA
CGAGATAGGCTCCGGTCTCGTGGGCTCGGAGATGTGTATAAGAGACAGGGGATGTGCTCAGCAAGTAATTTGTTACCGGAGCCACGACTGCTTGCTCCATTACAGCCAGCATATGTTCAAAGCCGTTCGGATGGGTTCGTTTCGCAGTATCCTTTACTCCGACGAATGTTTCGTCCTTCAACACATCAAATTGATTAGCCAGGCCGCCACTACCCAATTCCATCACACCGCGTCGTATAGTTTCAGTCGCATAAAAGTCAACACGGCGATCATCAAGGTCCTCGGCATAATCCGGAAAACTAGATAGGTCCTTCCCTGAAAAAGAGTCCATGTCTTCGGCATCTCCATATGCCAAATATAGTTCGCTAATATACTTTTGCTCATCTTCAGTCGCTACTGCAGGAACTGGCACATTAGCCGGTCTGGGTAGCGACTTTATTTTTTGCTGTATTTCATCAATCAGCTCTAAATCTATTTCTGATTCTTTTGCGATCTGTGGCATGGAAGAACCATTGATGGTATCCAGCAGGATGTTCTCTAACAGCTTGGCACAGGCAGTTGAAGGGTCATCATCTGCAATATCATGCTTGGCCAGCCAATCCACAACATTGTCATAGGAGTCAGAGTCATCCATCCGATCCCATATCCATTTTGAAAACTTATCCAGATCGCGGTAGTCATAAAGGTACTGCGCATCTTTTTGCTGTATAGGGCGACTCCCCTTTATGTAGCGATATTTTGTATCAGGCTGTCGCTTTAACATTTGGCAGGAGTCCATTGCGGCATCTTTTACAAAATTCCCGACAAGCTCTGTGAAGTAGTCGTGCTCCGATTTTCCAAACGAAATAAACGGGGAAAGGCCTAAAGCATACTCGGAAAATGTCATGCCTCATTTACCTCCTAGTCCTAAAATTTCTTCTCTGTCCGAGCGTGTCCGTGACTGTCCGTCCAGTCCGCTTTTCAAGTAAGCTAGTTTGCTACAATAAAGCCAGTAAACCGGACTGAAGGAAATCCTCGATGCAAAGACTATATTTTATTATATCACACTCAAGTCGAGATTTCTACACTTTTACTCATTTGATTTCTGCGAACGCATATAAAAATTTGCGAAAGTGAAAAACCGGTTTATCTAAGTGAAAACAGCATAGTCCGAATAGCGCTATAAGGACGGAAAGGAGAATCAATGACAGACTACGAACGAAAAAACTGGATCATCAACATTGAAAACAGTGCCACTGCTGTTGAAGCACAGCTTGGTTCATCAGTCGTAAATTTCGTGTTTGAGCGCTACGGAGCACATAGCATTGAAGATTTGAATCAGAGCAACCTGCCTGCAGTCTTTAGCGAACTGTACGCAATTGAAGCCGACCTCGGCTAAAGCGAATCGTCCTGAGCAAGACAGAAAACTGCTCACCGTCGGATACCGCATCACTTGATCGCTGATGGCTCAACGGTATCCGGCGGCACAAGTAAATAATGTAGCTGCCTTTTGAGCGGGTTTGCTGCAGACCGAAGCGGAGATTTCCGTTTGGACTGTGGTTTTATCGCTATGCCCAAAGCAGCTACTCCGAATTCCTCCGTTTCGAGAAATCAAAACGGAGGAATTTTTATGATAATCAAGTACGCATTCCGGGACGGAGCTGTGACGGAAGTCGAGGTTTCCGATGAAATCGGTGCCGTCATTATCGACCTGGACCGCCAAGAGTACAACGTCAATCACAAGGAAGCCCGTCGGCATTGCTCCCTGGACGCTTTTAACTTGGATGACGCACTGTTCCCCTCGGATGACGATGTTGAGGCGGAGGTCGCTACCAAAGACGAATACCGCAGGCTGTATGCCGCCATCGACCAGCTTTCTCCCCGGCAGCAGTACCTCATCCGTCAGGTCTGTTTTGAAGGTCGAAAATACACAGATATCGCCCGTGAGGAAGGCGTTGACCGCACTGCAATCAGCCACGCCACCGACCGTGCCATCAAAAATCTGAAAAAAATCCTCGCGTGACCGTCCCGTTTTGCCGTTCCCGTGGCCTACCTGTGAAGAGCACAACAAATCCGCTCTTCGGAAAGGACGGTAAACCCGTGAGACACAACTTGAATATCCGTGTTTCGGACAAGCCCCAAAACGGTGGTGTAGTTGCTTGCAGAACGGTCAGCATCCGTGAAAAGCTCTTCACGCTGCTCCTGGGTCCCAAGCAAAGGGTCATGGTCGTGGTTCCTGGCAACAGTGTCGAGTCCATCGCCATCACCGAAGTCCCGATGGGAGGTGGCGTACATGAGTAAGGTCAAGCTCCTGCTCGATGTGGTCGAGGATCTTCGCTCACTGGCGGACAGCGTTCAGGCTGTGGCAGATGCAATACTGCAGAATGAGCCGACTGTCGATGCAGAGCCGAAGATGTCCGCACCTGCTCCCAAAAAGGAACTGACGCTGGAAGAAGTCCGAGCAGTCCTCGGTGAAAAGAGCCGAGCCGGATTCACGACCGAAATCCAGGCGCTCCTCAAAAAGTACGGCGCTCCGAAGCTCTCCGGCATCGACCCCAAGCACTATGAGGCGCTGCTCAAGGATGTGGAGGTGCTGAAGAATGCCCTCTAATCGTCACGCAGTCCTCTCGGCATCTTCCTCCCACCGCTGGCTTCACTGCAATCCCTCCGCTCGATTGGAATTAGAGTTTGAGGAAAGAGAAACGGAAGCCGCAGCCGAAGGCACAGCCGCTCATGCCCTTGCAGAACACAAGCTCCGCAAGGTGCTGAAGATGCGCTCCACCCGCCCGGTCAGCAAGTACGACTCCGACGAGATGGAGATGTACACGGACAGTTACCTGGAGTTCGTTCTGGAAGCCATTGAGGAAGCCCGGCAGGACTGCCCGGACCCAAAGGTACTTATTGAGCAGCGGCTGGACTTCTCCTGCTATGTGCCGGACGGCTTCGGAACCGGCGACTGCCTTATCGTGGCGGATAAGCTCCTGCACATCATTGATCTGAAATACGGACAGGGTGTGCTGGTAAATGCTGAGGAAAATCCGCAGATGATGCTGTACGCCCTCGGTGCGCTCCGCATCTTCGATTGTCTCTACGACATTGAGACAGTTTCTATGACCATCTACCAGCCGCGCCGAGAGAATGTCAGCACCTGGGTCATTTCCGTTGCCGTGCTTCGGGATTGGGCGGAAAAGACACTGAAACCCAAGGCCGAGCTTGCCTTCAAAGGCGAAGGTGAATACTGTCCCGGAAGCTGGTGCCAATTCTGCAAGGCGGCGGTCAAGTGCCGAGCCAGAGCCGATGCCAAGCTCCAACTTGCCAAATACGAGTTTGCCCAGCCACCTCTGCTTTCCGATGCGGAGATCGGCGACATTCTCGGCAAGCTGGACGACCTCACCAAATGGGCAAATGAGCTCATGGCCTACGCCCAGGACGCAGCGGTCAACCACGGAAAACTGTGGCCCGGCTACAAGCTGGTGGAGAGCCGCACCAATCGCAAATACACCGACGAGGATGCCGTTGTCGCTGCTGCCCGTGCGGCCGGGTATACCGACATCTTCAAGAAGTCCCTCATTCCCATCACCGAGATGGAGAAGCTCATGGGCAAAAAGACCTTTGCCGAGGTGCTCGGCAGTCTGGTCGTCAAGCCCAAAGGAAAGCCGACGCTCGTTCCCGCATCCGACCGGCGTCCGGCTATTACGACCACGGGTGCAAAACAAGACTTTACCGACTATAAAGGAGAACTGTAATTATGGCTAACAAGATGAATTCGACCAAAGTTGTGACCGGCGTTGTCCGCCTGTCCTACGCAAACGTGTGGGAACCTGCCTCCATCAACGGCAGCAACCCCAAGTATTCCGTGTCCCTCATTATTCCGAAATCCGATAAGCAGACCCTCGACGCCATCAACGCCGCCGTGGACGCTGCCATCAAGGAGGGCATCGCCAAGTTCGGCGGGAAGATCCCCAACAAGGCGGCTCTGAAGCTCCCGCTCCGTGACGGCGATACCGAGCGTGATGATGAAGCCTACAAGAACAGCTTCTTCGTAAACGCCAACAGCACCACCGCGCCCCAGATCGCGGACCGCAGCGTTCAGCCGATCCTTGACCGCTCCGAGGTGTATTCCGGCTGCTACGCCAGAGTGTCCGTCAACTTCTACGCCTTCAATTCCAACGGCAACCGCGGCATCGCCTGTGGTCTTGGCAACATCCAGAAGGTTCGTGACGGTGAGCCTCTCGGCGGCAAGTCCTCTGCGGCTGACGATTTCGCCACCGACCTGGACGACGACTTCCTGTCCTGAGAAAGGAGTGCAACACAATGGAACTGATTCAGAACATCCTGGTAACCGCCCTCCTTGGCATCTGGGCCTGCCTCAGCATCGGCTTCTTCGTTTGGTTGGTGCAGGGCATCAGCAATGACCACAAGCGTGAAAAGCGTGAGAAGGAACAGGCTTCCCGTGACCTGGAATACCACGAGAAGCGCATGAAGGAATTCAAGTAACCCCAGACGGCTCTGTGGGTGGCAGAAATTGACCTCTGCCACCCATATTCCATAGGAAGGAATGCGTATGAAAACACTTAGCATCGATATTGAGACCTTCTCCTCCGAGAACCTCACCAAGTGCGGCGTGTACCGCTATGCCGAAGCCCCGGACTTTGAGGTCTTGCTTTTCGGCTATTCGGCGGACGGCGCACCGGTGCAGGTCGTAGATCTGACTGCCGGAGAAACGCTTCCTGCCGATGTCCGCTCTGCGCTGACCGACCCTGCCGTGACCAAATGGGCGTTCAACGCACAATTCGAGCGTGTGTGTCTGTCCCGCTTTCTTGGATACCCAACCGGACAATATCTCGACCCGTCCTCCTGGCACTGCACGATGGTCTGGGCGGCGACCCTTGGACTGCCGCTTTCACTGGAAGGTGTCGGTGCCGTGCTGGGTCTGGAAAAGCAGAAACTCAAAGAAGGCAAAGACCTCATCCGGTATTTCTGCACTCCGGCAAAAGCAAGAGACGGCTCGCTTATTCGACATTATCCGACAGATGCGCCAGAGAAATGGTCGCTGTTCAAAGCCTACAACCTTCGAGATGTGGAAACGGAAATGTCCATTCAGCAGAAGCTCTCCAAGTTCCCGGTCACGGAATCCGAGTGGCGCAACTACACCCTCGATCAGCAGATCAATGACCGGGGCATCATGCTCGACCGCACTCTTGTCACCCAGGCAATTCGCTGTGATGAACGCTTCAAGCGGACGCACATGGAGCAGGCCCGCTCCGTCACCGGCTTGGATAATCCGAACAGTCCGGTGCAGCTCAAGGCGTGGCTTGCCGAAAAAGGCGTGGAGGCAGATTCACTCTCCAAAGCCGCCGTGGCAGAAATGCTTGAAAAAGCGGACGGAGAAATCGAACTTGCCCTCTCCCTGCGGCAGGAGCTTGCCAAGAGCAGCGTCAAGAAATACACCGCCATGCAGACGGTGGTCGGCTCGGATGACCGTGCCAGAGGGCTTATCCAGTTTTACGGGGCCAATCGCACCGGCCGCTATGCCGGTCGGCTCATCCAGGTGCAGAACCTGCCGCAGAACCATCTGCCGGATCTGGACACCGCACGGGCACTGGTCCGCAGTGGCAATACGGACGCCGTGGAAATGCTCTATGACTCCGTGCCGCTGGTATTGTCCGAGCTTATCCGAACCGCCTTTGTGCCGAAACCCGGATGCCGCTTTTATGTGGCAGACTTCTCCGCCATAGAGGCGAGGGTCATTGCGTGGATTGCCGGGGAGCATTGGCGGCAGGAGGTTTTTGCAAAGGGTGGCGATATTTACTGCGCTTCCGCTTCGCAGATGTTCCATGTCCCCGTAGAAAAGCACGGCGTGAATGGTCATCTGCGGCAGAAAGGCAAAATTGCCGAGCTGGCTCTGGGCTACGGCGGCTCTGTGGGTGCGCTGAAAGCAATGGGCGCGCTGAACTACGGTCTGCAGGAAGAGGAACTGAAACCGCTGGTGGATGCTTGGCGTCTGTCCAACCCCCATATTACAAAGTTCTGGTGGGATGTGGACAAAGCAGCTTCCACCTGCGTCCAAGAGCGAACTGCCACAGAAACACACGGCATTCGCTTCTATTATCAGAGCGGCATGATGTTCGTGGTGCTGCCCTCCGGCAGACGGCTCGTGTATGTAAAACCGAAAATGGGCCTGAACCGCTTCGGCAATGAGTCTGTTACCTATGAAGGTGTCGGCGAACAGAAAAAGTGGCTGCGGCTGGAAAGCTACGGACCCAAGTTCGTGGAGAACATCGTCCAGGCAACAGCAAGGGACATTCTTGCGGAAGCTATGCTCCGGCTGAATGCTGCCGGGTACCGCATCGTCATGCACGTTCATGATGAGGCAGTCATCGAAGCGCCGCCGGATACCTCTTTGGAGAATATCTGCTCCGTCATGGGACAAACGCCCACTTGGGCATCGGGACTGCTGCTCCGGGCAGGAGGCTATGTCTGCGATTTTTACAAGAAAGACTGAGGTGACCCAAATGGGAGTCAATAAATTCAACTCTGAGGGGTACTACGACCCTACAGCCTATGAAGCGCTGACCAAGATTGAGCAGGAAGCCAAGGCGCTCCGAGCCTTCCGCCCTGTGGTGTATATCTGCTCTCCGCTTGCCGGGGATATGGCGAAGAACCAGGAGAACGCCCGTACTTACTGCCGCTTTGCCGTGGACGCCGGGTGCATCCCCATTGCCCCGCATATCTACTTCCCCCAATTCATGAATGACAACGACCGCAAGGAGCGTGACCTGGCGCTGTTCATGGACATCGTCCTGCTCTCCAAGTGCGCCGAACTGTGGGTATTCGGAGAGAGAATCAGCAGCGGCATGAGCATTGAAATCGAGAAGGCAAAACGAAAAGGTCAGCTTATCCGCTACTTTACCGAAAACTGTGAGGAGGTACGCAGATGAAGATCGCAGTTGGCAACAGCCGCATGGATAAAAAGTGGAAAAACCAGGACATCTCCTGGGCGGATCTCTGCGCCCGCTGCGGCAGCACCATCCGCACCACGGAAACGGTTGAAGAATACCGCAAGCTGAAAAAGGGTCAGCAGGACGGCATCAAGGATGTGGGCGGCTTCGTCGGAGGGCATCTCCGGGAAGGTCGCCGCAAAAACGGCATGGTGCTGTGCCGCTCTCTGCTTACCTTGGATATGGACTACGGCACTCCGGACATCTGGGATGAAATTACGCTGTTCCACGATTTCAAGTGCTGCGTCTATTCCACCCACAAACACACGTCGGAGCATCCACGCCTTCGCCTGCTCATTCCATTGAAACGGGAAATCAGCGAAGATGAGTATCCGGCAGTCGCCCGCATGGTGGCAAAGGAAATCGGCATCGACCTCTTTGACGATACCACCTACGAGGCGCCCCGTCTCATGTACTGGCCTTCTACCTCCGCCAACGGCGAGTTCTTCTACAAGGTGCAGGACGGCGCGGAGCTTGACCCGGACGAATACCTTTCCCGCTACGATGATTGGCACGACGCCTCCACCTGGCCGGTATCCAGTCGGCAGTCTGAAGCGGGGCGCCGCAGCATTTCCGAGCAGGCAGACCCGTTGACAAAGCCGGGTGTGGTGGGCGCATTCTGCCGTGCTTATACCATCGAGGATGCCATCGACACCTTTCTCTCCGATGTGTATGCGCCCTCTGCCATGAACGGTCGTTACGACTACATTCCTGCGGACTCTTCTGCAGGCGTGGTCACCTATGATGGGAAATTCGCATTCAGTCACCATGCCACCGACCCGGTATGCGGCAGACTTCTGAACGCCTTTGACCTGGTGCGGTTGCACCGTTTCCGTGATCTGGACGATCATTGCGCACCGGATACAGCGCCCGGAAAGCTGCCGTCCTTCCAGGCAATGTCGGACTTCGCTCTCAAAGACGATAAGGTCAAAGCCGTGTTTGCCGAGGAGCGCAAAGCCCAGGCAAGCGAGGAATTCTCCGATGAGGACTGGCAGAAGGCATTGGAACTGGACAAGGCCGGGAAAGTGAAAAATACGCTTCAGAACCTCACCACCATTTTGATGAATGATCCGCTTCTCAATCCGCTGGTGTTCAATCAACTTCTGGATGGCATGGAGATCAAGGGCGATGTACCCTGGCGGCACCCCTCGAAGTTCTGGCGGGATGCGGACGATGCCCAGCTTATCAGCTATGTGGATTCCCGCTACGGAACTTTCTCCGCTCGAAACTATGACATTGCCGTGGCGAAGGTCACGGACGACCGCTCCTACCATCCCATACGGGAGTTCATTGAAAATCTGCCGGAGTGGGACAAAGTTCCCCGTGTGGACACGCTGCTCATCGACTACCTCGGCGCAGACGATAACGAGTATGTCCGAGCTGTCACCCGGAAGACCCTCTGCGCCGCCATCAAGCGGGTGCTGTATCCCGGCTGCAAATTCGACTCCATGTTGGTGTTGAACGGTCCCCAGGGTGTCGGCAAGAGTACCCTCATTGCCAAGCTCGCCGGAGAATGGTTCTCCGACAGTCTGAACCTCGGTGATACCAAGGACAAGACCGCTGCGGAAAAGCTGCAGGGCTATTGGATTCTGGAGATCGGCGAACTGGCAGGTCTGAAAAAGGCCGAGGTGGAAACGCTGCGCTCCTTCCTGTCCCGACAGAACGACATCTACCGTGCGGCATTCGGCAAACGAGCCACACCGCATCTGCGCCAGTGCGTATTTTTCGGCACGACCAATGCCGAGTCCGGCTATTTGCGGGACACCACCGGCAACCGCCGCTTCTGGCCGGTCAAGACGCCCGGCACAGGCAGTAAGCACTCGTGGGATCTGACCCCGGAGGTTATCTGCCAGATTTGGGCGGAGGCACTGGTGTATGTCAAGCAGGGTGAGAAACTCTACCTGAGTGCCGAACTGGAGGCGCTGTCGAAAGCCGAGCAGCGGGAAGCCATGGAATCCGATGAGCGGGAGGGCCTTGTCCGTCTGTACCTCGATACGCTGCTCCCCACAGACTGGGACGGCATGGATATCTTTGAACGCCGGGGTTTCCTCTCCGGCAGCGACTTCGGCGAAATCAAGAAGCCGGGCATGGTCAAGCGCACCCAGGTATCCAACATGGAGATCTGGTGCGAGTGCTTCGGCAAGGAACGCGCAAATATCCGCCGCACGGACAGCAATGAGCTGACCGCCATCCTTGCACGGCTGGGCTGGAAACGGCTCGACAGCAAGGTGCGTATCCCGCTCTACGGACCGCAGTATGTCTTTGTTCCCAAGGAGTGTTCCCAATGAAAAACGCCGTACCCGACATTCGTCGGAACAAGTTCCGGGGAAAAGCCCACCCACTCGGCACATTTGCGGGAACACCTCATGGGAACGGCGGCCCCATAAGTACCAAAGAAAATAGGCAGTCTTGTTCCTGTGTTCCTAACCTTTCTTATATATCGAAAGAAAAAGGAATAAAGGGGTTCAAGCACGCAATACACGCATTTGCGCGCGTAAAGGACTTTTCGGGTTTTGAGAACACAGGAGGTCAAGCGTGAGAGAAAAGGCAATTGAGAAAAAACTGGTGCAGGTTGTCAAATCAATGGGCGGTCTTGCACCGAAGTTTACAAGTCCCGGCTTTGATGGAGTGCCTGACCGCCTGGTGCTCCTGCCCAGCGGCAAAATTGCCTTCATTGAGTTGAAAGCACCGGGCAAAACACTCCGCCCTTTGCAGGTAAGGCGAAAAAGACAGTTGGAGGCACTCGGCTTTTCGGTGTACTGCATCGATAGTCCAGAACAGATTGGAGGGATACTCAGTGAAATACAGTCCTCATAACTACCAGGCTTACGCCACCAACTTCATACTGGAGCATCCCATATCCGCTGTGTTCCTCGATATGGGTCTTGGCAAAAGCGTCATTACGCTCTCTGCCATCTTCGACCTGTGCCTGGACAGCTTTCTGGTTCACAAGGTGCTGGTAATTGCACCGTTGCGTGTGGCAAGAGATACATGGCCTGCGGAAATCGAAAAGTGGGATCACCTGAAAGGCCTGACCTACTCGGTGGCAGTCGGAACAGAGACAGAGCGCAAAGCCGCTCTCCGGCAGAAGGTCAGCGTGTACATCATCAACCGGGAAAATGTCCAATGGCTCGTGGAGGAAAGCGGCATCCCGTTCGACTACGACATGGTGGTCATCGATGAGTTGTCCTCCTTCAAAAGCTACCAGGCAAAGCGGTTCAGAAGCCTGCTGAAGGTTCGCCCGTCGGTCAAGCGCATGGTTGGGCTGACGGGTACACCCAGCAGCAACGGCCTTATGGACCTCTGGGCGGAGTTCCGCATCCTCGACCTCGGCAAACGGCTCGGTCGCTTCATCACCCATTACCGCAACGCCTTCTTCCAGCCGGACAAGCGGAACGGGCAGGTGGTGTTCAGCTACAAGCCGCTGCCGGGTGCAGAGGAGAAAATTTACGATGCCATCTCCGACATCACCATCTCCATGAAGGCGGCCGACCATCTGCAAATGCCGGAATGCGTGATGAACGAAGTCAAAGTGACGCTTTCCGAAAAGGAGCGCAAAACATACGATGCCATGAAATCCGAACTGGTGGTGTCCCTCGGCGGCGAGGAAATCGATGCCGGTAACGCTGCGACGCTGGCGAACAAGCTATCACAAATGGCAAACGGCGCTGTTTACGGTGAGGACAAGCGTGTGTTTTCCGTCCATGACCGCAAACTGGACGTTTTGGAGGATCTCATCGAGGCGGCAAACGGCAAGCCGGTTCTGGTGGCGTACTGGTTTAAGCACGACCTGGAGCGTATTGCCGAACGGCTTCACAAACGGCATATCCCGTTCCGCCTGTTGGACGATTCCGAGAGCATCCGCAGGTGGAACGGCGGTGATCTTCCGGTAGCGCTCATCCACCCGGCTTCTGCCGGACACGGACTGAACCTGCAGGCAGGCGGTTCGACTCTCGTGTGGTTCGGGCTGACCTGGTCGCTGGAACTGTACCAACAGACCAATGCCCGCCTCTGGCGGCAGGGTCAGGAAGCCGATACCGTGGTCATTCATCACATCATCGCAAAGGACACCATTGACGAGCGGATTCTGCCCGCTCTGCACAGAAAAGAAAAGACCCAGACCGCCCTTATCGATGCGGTCAAGGCCAATTTGGAGGGATAAACGAATGGAAAACTGTTATACAAGGCTTGCAAATGCCATCATCGTACAGGCAGCGAAGGATTATACCAAAGCGCTGCGCCGTCTGAAAAAGTTTCCGCACGACAAGGATGCCCAATACGTCAAGCAGGACTGCGAGCGGTTCTTCCGCTCCGGTTGGTTTGAGGTGCTGACCGACCTGAATGGCGAGGTACTGATTCAGAGAATGAACGAGGAGGTGTATGCCGCATGACTGCGAAGGAATATCTCAGCCAGGCTTACCGCCTGGACCAGCGCATCAACTCTAACATTGAGGAAATCAGCCGTCTGCGGGAAATGGCCTGCGGCATCTCGTCCCCGTCGTGGGAGGAAAAAGTCCAGACCTCCCGCCACACGGATGCGCCCTTCGTGCGGTGTCTGGAAAAAATCATGGATTTGGAAAAGGTCGTGAACAGCGAGATCGACACCTTGGTTGACTTGAAACGGCAGATTCGGTCGACGGTGGACACCGTTCCGAATGTCAACGAGCAGATGGTTCTGCGCTACCGCTACATCCACAACATGACCTGGGAGCAGATTGGCAATGAGCTGAATGCGGACGAAAGCACCATCCGCAGATGGCACAAAGCAGCCCTTTCTGCGGTGAAGCTGCCCGCTGCGCCCATTAAAATTTGAAAGACGCCGGAAATACCCAGCTTTGTCCGTAGATGCCCACCTCGCCATTATGGTATGATAGAATCAGCGAAAAAGAATCCAGGACGGCCTCATGGGAGCAATCCCGTGGGGCTTTTCCTATGCCCAAGGAGGTGAAACGATGCCGAAGAAACCGCTGCGACCGTGTTCTCATTCCGGCTGTCCCAACCTCTGTGAGGGGCAGTTCTGTGAGCAACATCGCACGGAGGAGCGCCGCAAATATGATAAATACGAGCGCAGTTCCGATGTCAACCGTAAGTACGGCAGAGCATGGAAGCGCATCCGTGACCGCTATGCGGCAGAGCATCCGCTGTGTGAACAGTGTCTCAAGGAAGGTCGGCTGACTCCGGTGCAGGAAGTACACCACATTCTGCCCGTTTCCAAGGGCGGCACTCACGCAAGAGAGAATCTCATGAGTCTGTGCCAGTCTTGCCACACGAAGATACATCACGACCTTGGCGACCGTTGAGGTTGCGCCTACATTTTATGCGCAACCTCCCACCGGGTAGGGGCGGTCAAATCTCTACGACCCTCTCGGTCGGGCAACGGCCCGGGGTCACGTGCGCAAAAAAGGCGAAATCAAAAGGGTAATTGCGTCCTCGCAAACTCCATATCGCTTATTTCCGTGCAAGCACGAAAAAGCGCTCATTCCGTTGCTCGTCCTTTTCCCCAAAAGTCTTGCTTTGCTTCGACTTTTCGGGAGCCCTTAAAAATCACATTTTAGAAAGAGGTGTGTGGATGCCCACAAAATCGAATAACACAGGCGGACGCGGCGGCGCAAGACCCGGTGCGGGAAGGAAGAAATCCGCAGTCAAGGACAAAGCCGAAAACGGGAATCCCGGCGGCAGAAAACTTGAAGTGCTGGACATTCCCGAAGTCGAGGGTGTTGAAATGCCAAAGCACCATGATTTTCTTTCTGCCGAGCAGCGGGACGGTAGTCAGCTGCAGGCGCAGGAAATTTACACGGAAACCTGGCAATGGCTCAAAGGCATCGGCTGTGCCGCAAAGGTGTCGCCGCAGCTTTTGGAGCGTTACGCCATGTGTTCCGCCCGCTGGGTGCAGTGTGAGGAAATGACCAACCGTATGGGTTTCCTCTCCAAGCACCCCACCACGGGAAAGCCGATCCCGTCCCCGTTTATCAACATCGGCATCAACTACATGAACCAGGCGGTTCGGCTCTGGAATGAGATCTTCCAGATTGTGAAAGAAAACTGCAGCACGGAATACGGCGAATCTACGCCGCAGGACGACCTTATGGAACGCCTGCTCCGTGCGAGAAAGGGGTAACACCATGTTTGAAAAAGTAAATCCGTGCCATCCGGACAAGGTGGCAGACAGAATTGCCGGTGCGCTTGTCGACCTGGCATACAGAAAAGAAACCGATCCCCGTATTGCCGTTGAAGTGCTCATCGGCCACGGTGTGTGCCACATCATTGCGGAGACTTCGGTGAGTATTCCGCTGGTGGAAGTCACCGCCGCCGTTCACTGCATTGCCGGAAACCTCGCCGTGGACTATGTGGAAGTGCCGCAGGACGGTCACCTCGCCGATAACCAGTCAGACGGCGTCCGCTGCGGCGATAACGGCATCTTCAAGGGAATGCCCGTGACCGAGGAGCAGAAAAAGCTGTCGCAGATCGCACGGGACATTTTCTCCGTGTATCCCTATGACGGCAAGTACATTCTGGACGGTGACCGGCTCATCCTCTGTCAGAGCAATGCATCCTCGGATGCGCTCCGAAACCTGTATCCCGATGCGGAGATCAATCCGCTCGGCGATTGGACGGGCGGCACCGATGTGGACACCGGTGCTACCAATCGCAAGCTCGGCTCGGATATGGCCGACTCGGTGACCGGCGGCGGTCTGCACGGCAAGGATCTGTCCAAGGCGGATGTGTCCGTGAATATCTACGCTTTCCTCAAAGCACAGAAAACCGGCAAGCCCGTGACGCTCTGCTGCGCTATTGGGGACGATACCGTGGATGGCAGACCCTATGCTGAGATTGTGGAGATTGCCCGGAACTACATCCGCTCGGTGGGCGGTTTCGAGAAGTTTGCGGAATGGGGGCTGATCTGATGAAAACAACGACTGAGATGCAGCTTGTCCCCATTACGAAGCTGGTGCCCTATGTTAATAACGCCCGGACACACAGCCCGGAGCAGATCAATAAGCTCCGCTCCTCGCTTAGAGAGTTCGGCTTTATCAATCCCGTCATCATCGACCGTGACTATGGCGTTATTGCCGGTCACGGTCGTATTCTTGCTGCCAAGGAGGAAGGCATCACCGAGGTGCCGTGCGTCTTTGCCGACCACCTCACCGAAGCGCAGAAGAAAGCCTACATCATTGTGGACAACCGCATGGCAATGGATGCCGGATGGGACGAGGAACTCCTGCGGGTGGAGATCGAGTCTTTACAGGCGGCAGATTTTGACCCACTTCTCACCGGCTTTGACGAGAAGGAGCTGTCCAAGCTGTTTGACGAGGGAAAGGACATCCAAGAGGACGATTTCGATGTAGATGCCGAGTTGCAAAAGCCGACCTTCTCCAAACCCGGTGATGTCTGGACGCTGGGGCGGCATCGGCTTGTCTGTGGGGACGCTACCCGCGCAGAAACCTATGAAACCCTGATGGGCGATACCAAGGCGAACCTCATCATCACCGACCCGCCCTACAATGTGAACTACGAGGGCAGCGCCGGAAAAATCAAAAACGACAACATGGCATCGGAGAAGTTTTTTGACTTTCTCTTCGATGCCTTTTCCAATATGGAGAAGGTTATGGCGGACGATGCTTCCATCTATGTGTTCCACGCCGACACCGAGGGACTGAACTTCCGCAAGGCGTTTGATGCCGCCGGGTTCTACCTCTCCGGCTGTTGTATCTGGAAGAAGCAGTCCCTGGTACTGGGCCGCTCTCCGTACCAGTGGCAGCACGAACCGTGCCTTTACGGTTGGAAGAAGAAAGGCAAGCACCAGTGGTACACCGGCCGCAAAGAGTCCACCATCTGGGAGTTCGATAAGCCCAAGAAAAACGGCGACCATCCCACCATGAAGCCGATCCCGCTTCTGGCCTATCCCATTCAGAACAGTTCTATGGCAAACTCCGTGGTTCTCGACCCCTTCGGCGGGTCCGGTTCCACGCTCATTGCCTGTGAGCAGACCGACCGCATCTGCTGCACCATCGAACTGGATGAAAAGTTCTGCGATGTCATTGTCCGCAGATACATTGAGCAGGCCGGCACGGATGAGAAGGTCAGCGTCCTGCGGGACGGCAAAGAATACAAGTTCAGCGAGGTAGCGCCCCATGACGAATAAGACTTTGACCCTCGGAAGCCTGTTTGACGGCTCCGGGGGTTTTCCCTTGGGTGGGCTGCTTGCCGGTATCACTCCCGTGTGGGCTTCGGAGATCGAGCCGTTTCCCATTCGGGTGGCCACCAAGCGTCTGCCTTTTATGAAGCACTACGGGAATATCTCCGCTATGGACGGCGGCAGAATTGAACCCGTGGACATTATCACCTTCGGCAGCCCGTGCCAGGACATGAGCGTGGCTGGCCGAAGAGACGGCTTGGACGGAAAGCGTTCAAGTCTTTTTTATGAAGCCGTCCGAATCATCAAAGAAATGAGGTGTGCCACCGATGGCAAATATCCAAGATGGATCTGCTGGGGGAATGTCCCCGGCGCCTTCTCCTCGAACAAGGGCGAGGACTTCAAAGCCGTCCTCGAAGCGGTCATCGGCATCGCCAAGCCGAATGCCCAGGTGCCTATGCCTGAAAAGGCACGATGGCCCTACGCCGACCTTTACATGGGAGATGGATGGAGCGTTGCGTACCGAACTCTTGATGCGCAATACTGGGGAGTTCCCCAACGCAGACGCCGCATCTACCTTGTCGCAGATCTTGCAGGCGGAAGTGCCGGAAAAATACTATTTGAGTCAGAAGGCTTGTCTGGGTATTCTGCGGAGGGCTTCCGCTCGTGGCAAAGAGCTGCCGGAAGTTTTACGCCTTGCCCTGGAGCGACAGGCATCTGCCTGAACGACCAGGGCGGAGACAGAATGGAGTTGTCCGAGGATGTAGCGGCAACGCTGCGGGCTGAAAACCACGGACATCCTCCCTGCGTGACGGAGTCGGCAGGCTTCTGCACCGAGCATTCCGCCAAAAGCCGCACCATCGGTTATGAGGAAGAATGCTCACCAACACTTCGGGCAGGTGTTGTTCCTGCGACAGTATATGAAAACCACTCACAGGACACGAGATACACCGGTCCATTGGATGTCGCGCCCACAGTCAGCTCCACCTACGGAATGGGCGGTAACAATCAGCCGTTTGTGGTTTCGGACAACGCTCCCTGTACCATGAAGATCCGCTCCGGCTGCGAAGGCGGCGGCAAGGGTGCGCTTGTGCAGACAGACAAGTCGGCGACGCTCTCCTGTAATAACGACCAGACTGTGTTCGTTCCCTTCGGCATCAGTTCCTATCAATCCCATGCCATGCTGTCAGACAATCCTCACAGCGGCATCTACGAAGCTGAAACTGCCAGAACACTTGATGGCAACGGTGGTAACCCCTCCTGCAATCAGGGCGGCATTGCCGTTGTCGCTTTCACGCAGAACCAGCGGGATGAGGTGCGTGACCTCGGTGATCACTCCGCCGTGGTATGCGCCAGTGCCGGAACGAAACAGCAGACCTTTGTGCTACAAGGCTCCATGATCGGCCGTTCAGAGAAAAAACGGTCCCCAAGGCAGCGGCGTGAACGAAGACCTCTGCTTCACATTGGATACGGCGGACCGGCACGCCGTATATGCTATGACCACCGGCAGCTTTACCCAGGTGGAGAAAAATCAGTCCCCGGCGATTATGGCACGAGACTATAAAGACCCGAATGTCGTGTGTCCCTCTGGAGGATATACCGTGCGCAGGCTGACCCCGATCGAATGTGCCAGACTTCAAGGCTTCCCGGACAACTGGTGCGCTGACCTCGGCACGGAAAAACCGACCGATGAGGAAATGTACTTCTGGCATAAGGTGTTCAAGACTTACTCCGAAGTGACCGGCTGCAAGGTGAAATCTGACAAGCAGGTCGCAAAGTGGCTGAAAAACCCGTATTCCGACAGTGCGGAATATAAGATGTGGGGCAACGGCGTGGCACTCCCGTGCGTATGGTTTGTGCTCTGCGGGATCGTGTGGTATGCACAGTCCGGCGGCGATAATACGCCAATATAATCTACACTGGAAATGTGCAGATATAGCTGGATATATGCCGACCCTGACGGTAATATGTGACTACCAAAAACAAGGGAGGTCACGAAAATGACGATTACAATCAACGCCCAGGGTGCGGAGCGCAAGCGGCTGGTGCAGACCATCTCCGACTGGCTCGGTGTCCCCGCAAAGTACTGCGGTGCGCCCACATTCAACTATGAGGTGGATTACTTCATCATTGACCGAAACGGCAGCCTTTCCTTTGACGACCGTGCCGACAGCGAGGTAATCGAACGGCTCTTGCAGCACATCTACGATGAGGGCTTTGACATCGACCAGAGCCACACTGATGACGAGGACGAGCCTTGCGCCGTCTGCATTTCCATGCCGAGGAGCCTGTTCACAGACAGCAACCTGGAAAACCTCAAGGCGCTCACCACAGCCAAGGGCAGTCTTATCAAGAAAGCCCTCGGTGTGGACGATCTGCCGTTGGAGATCACAGACACGAAGGTATCCTTCCCTTGGTTCCCGGCGACTCCCACCCCGGACGAGATGAACGCCTACGACACCTTCATCTGCAAGCTGTGCGAGATGGCACGAAACCAAAGCCGTGTCAATTCTTCCGAAAAGCCCACCGATAATGAGAAATACGCATTTCGGTGCTTTCTCCTGTGGCTCGGCTTCATCGGTGCGGAATACAAGGCTGCACGAAAGATACTGCTGAAGAACCTGTACGGCTCCTCGGCATTCAGGAACGGAGGTGCGCAGCATGAGATTTCCGAGTAAGGAAATAGTCGAACGCATCCGTAAGGAATACCCAGTCGGCACTCGTGTGGAGCTTGTTCAGATGGACGATCCGCAGGCACCGCCTGTTGGCACGAAAGGCACCGTGCGAGGCGTGGATGACATCGACAGCATCATCGTTGCCTGGGATAACGGCTGCGGTCTGAGCGTTGCCTACGGCGAGGATTTCTGCCGTAAACTGCTGTAATATACACAGTTTCTCAGCCACAACATCGTGTAGTTTATGGCTCGTAATTAACTGGATATAGTGTGTTTTCAGAGGTAATATGTGACTACCGAAAGGGAAAATAAACCAAAAATGGAGGCACAACAATGAGCCAGAAAACAGAAAACCAGGTAGCCGAAATGAAAAAGCAGACCATCGGGGTCGAGGTCGAGATGAACAGTATTACAAGACCGGCCGCAGCAAAGCTCGCCGCCGACTTCTTCGGCACAGGCAGATACGAGGACACCGCAAGACGCAACGGGTACTGCACCTGGTCAGCCTGGGACGAGAGCGGACGGGAATGAAAATTCCAGAAGGACGTCAGCATCGCGGGGCCGGACAGCGAAAAGTGCGAGATGGTCACCCCGATCCTGACCTACGTCGACATGGAGACCCTACAGGAACTGATTCGCCGCCTGCGCAGAGCCGGAGCCAAGAGCGATGCCACAAGAGGCTGCGGCGTTCACATTCACATCAGCGCCAAAGGCCACACACCGCAGACGCTTCGGAACCTCGCCAACATCATGGCAAGCCACGAAGATCTCCTTGCAAGCGCACTGGACCTCGACAGAGGCCGCATCAGCCGCTACTGCCGCACGGTCGACCCCAGATTCCTGGAACGGCTGAACCGCAGAAAGCCCACCACGATGGCAGAACTTGCGGACATTTGGTACGGCAGCCAGAACGCCGACTACGGCAGAAGCCAGCATTACAACGACAGCCGCTATCATATGCTGAACCTCCACACCACCTTCACCAAAGGTACGGTCGAGTTCCGGCTCTTCCAGTTCGATGCTCCGGCAGACGGCAAGCAGAACGGGCTTCACGCCGGACAGCTCAAGAGCTACATTCAGCTTTGCCTTGCACTCAGCCAGATGGCAAAGACGGTCAGAACCGCAAGCCCCAAGCCCCAGCAGAACGAAAACCCCAAATACGCAATGCGCACTTGGCTCCTTCGCCTCGGGTTTATCGGCGATGAGTTCAAAACCGCAAGAGAACTCCTCACGAAGCGCCTTGATGGGGACGCAGCCTTCCGCAGCGGCAGAACAGCCGCTTGAAGGACGCCGCCCAGAGGCCCCCGAACCCGCAGATAGCGGGCTTTCGGTGGTAGAAGGCAACTTCGGAAAGGAGTATTTTTATGGAAAAACGCTATTACATCGCCTACGGCAGCAACCTGAACGTCCGCCAGATGCGGATGCGCTGCCCGTCGGCACGGATCATCGGCCTGTCTCTTATACACATCTGACGCTGC
>OWIP01001043.1_pt1 | contig 18392 bp, 8 predicted proteins | sample 1732581 | NCBI WGS metagenome assembly OWIP01 (sample SAMN05065731, study PRJEB22554) | human gut metagenome | biome: ENVO:2100002; feature: ENVO:00000062; material: ENVO:00002003 | host: Homo sapiens | place: USA
CTTCTAGCTTCGTCGGCAGCGTCAGATGTGTATAAGAGACAGGAGCACGCATATTCAGATTTTCGATACCGAAGTAAATAGAGTCCGCACCCGCCTGGATAGCTGCGGCAAGAGACTCGCGCGAGCCTACCGGAGCCATGATTTCAAAATCGTTCAAAGTAGTAGAATTCATCCAATATGAAATTTAATGATGCAATTATTTATTACCGTGCGCATCCAATTCCCGTTGAATCAGTGTCACAAGTTCCATGCCAAGCTGTTGGCCTGCCGTCATCCCTTCCATTGTAATGGCTGGAGTAACCGCTCCCAGCTTCTTGCCCACCGGAGATTCGTAGAAGGCTACAATCTTCTTCAGGTCGTCCAATGTCAGGTGTTTCTGATAGATGGGCACATACACCTTCACCAGATTATCGCTGAAAAACTGCTTTGCCTTTTCCATTACTGCGTTCCACGTGGCCTCCGATACAGAGGGGGACTGCTGCTTCATCATACCGATTATCTGCGGAACCATCGTATCCACAGTGGCCAGACCGCCGGAAAGCAACAGCATTTTATGCAACGTTTCCTGATATTCCTTATTCTGCCCTTGTGCAGAAGCAGGGGAAATGCCGATGAGCAGTGTCATCACGCACAATGCGACTGAAAGCAAACTCTTTTTCATAATTATTTCTGTTGTTAAGTGAATGAATAGTGCAAATATACAGATTTAAGGAAGAAGCTGTATATTCTTTCAAGGATTTCACTCCTGCATAGCGAATGAAACAGGCTTTTTCCGTACTTTTGCAAACAAATCCCGTCAGATTATGAAGATTAAAGATATAGACCTCGGCAAGCACCCCATATTGCTTGCCCCCATGGAAGATGTGACCGACCCTGCTTTCCGACTGATGTGCAAAGGTTTCGGAGCGGATATGGTGTACACCGAGTTTGTGTCGAGCGACGCATTGATACGTTCCGTCAGCAAGACCGAACAGAAGCTGAACATCAGTGATGAGGAACGGCCGGTAGCCATACAGATATACGGCAAAGATACCGAAACCATGGTGGAAGCCGCCCGCATCGTAGAAGAGGCGCGTCCGGATATTCTCGATATTAACTTCGGCTGCCCCGTGAAGCGTGTAGCGGGAAAGGGAGCCGGTGCAGGTATGTTGCAGAATATTCCCAAGATGCTGGAAATTACCCGTGCCGTGGTAGATGCCGTAAAGATACCGGTTACCGTAAAAACCCGCCTGGGCTGGGATGCGAACAACAAGATTATCGTGGAACTGGCAGAGCAATTACAGGATTGCGGCATTGCCGCACTCACCATACATGGTCGTACCCGTGCACAAATGTACACCGGTGAGGCTGACTGGACACTTATCGGTGAAGTAAAGAAAAATCCGCGTATGCATATCCCCATCATTGGTAACGGCGACGTCACCACTCCCCAAAGGGCAAAGGAGTGTTTCGATCTTTATGGAGTGGATGCCATCATGATAGGCCGTGCCAGCTTTGGCCGCCCGTGGATATTCAAGGAGGTGAGGCATTATCTGGAAACAGGTGAGGAGTTGCCACCACTAAGTGCCGGGTGGAAACTGGGTGTGCTGCGCCAGGAAGTGGAAGACAGCGTCAATCTGCTGGATGAAAGAAGAGGAATCCTGCATGTACGTCGCCATTTGGCAGCAAGCCCGCTATTTAAAGGAATACCTAACTTCCGGGAAACGCGTATTGCTATGCTGCGGGCGGAGACGAAAGAGGAATTGTTCCGCATATTCGATAGTATAGAGGGGACTCTATTCCCTGTGTAATGATACATTTCAGGCACGGACTGTATGGATAAATACACTGACTTCTTTTTATTGTCAGCGAAGACCCATGTTGTCCATGCCTGAAAGAAAAATAATAAAGGCTTCAAATGCAAGCCTCAGAAACGCTTAGCCCAGCGGATTCTCATCTAGATTGCCACCACCGGAACCGCCTTGATTTCCCGAACCGCCGGCTGAGCCGTTAGTAGAGTTGCCACCCCACTCTTCCCAAAAGATATTGGTATCTACCATGGAACGGGTAGTCACCTTCTTGCTGCTATTGCGGCGTACTTCAGGAATAAAACGAACACGAACACCGGTAATCTGAGAGGCGCTCACCTTGTCGGCCGACTCAACCCCATTTTTATTAGTAGCAGCCGTATAATAGAATGTACCTACGCCATCTATTTTTACGGTACGTCCTTGAGCCATATAGTCGCCCAATACACCTCCCAGATTTTTCATCACTGCATAGGAATCACCCGGAGTTACAGTGGAAAGTTGTGATAAACGAGCAGCAACCTGATCGGTATCAACCGGTTTACCTACGGTAATAGCATGTGGATACCACAAATTGTTGATTTTCTGTTGATTCTTCTTAAAAAATGCCATAATAATAATAATTTTAAATTGTAAATAGATTCATGTTATTTCATCTCAGTCAGAAAAACTAAAGGTTATTACTGTGAGGCCTCAACAGTTATGCCTTTTGTTTGTCTTAAATTCGATGTTGCAAAGTTAGGGTGGAAAAGCAATGAATACAAGAAAAGGCCCTCTACCGCGTATTTACCTAATCAACTAGAAAACAATATATTACAAAAACGCTTTCTCTACAAAGAACAGAAAAGGAAATTTCAACAAGATTATAGCAAGTGGCTCCATCTCTACAATAGAAAAAGGTAAATCACTAGAAACAAGGATATTAGTTTTTCAAGGTCTCTACAATGGCGGAGAAATATCATTTCAGCGCTATCCAACTATCAAATATAAAATATAAAAACATCCAACATTCACCCACAGCGTTCAAATATAACTTTTTTTTACGCAAAATCTTTTCTCCGGGAAATGAATCAAAGGACAAGAAAAACGGCCTCATAACATCTTCTGAGAGGGGGTATAAAAAGGTAACGACTGAATAGGGATGAAGTAACGACTGAATGGCAATGAGGTAACGACCGAGCCATAATGAAGTAACGACTGAATCAGACTCACTCTACAAGACTATTTGCAGAATCCTGAGCGCCTTCACTTTTGTCTTCATTTTTTAAAACTTTCAGATAAGCACACCCACCACACCGGCGACATGGGCACTATACACCGCACCGGCATATACCAATGAACCGGCATGGCAAAGAGATTGTTCATAATTCAGCGACATCTTATCGGCGGGGCTTGAGCAAGCTGTCAGACACAGAAGCAGGGTTAGGATAAAGAAAACGTAAAATTGTCATCATCATTCAATGTTTGTTTGTCATGGAGTGCAAAGATAATACTTTCTACGAAAGAAATGTCCCGCAATCAATACAAAAAATAACTGACTAACTGAGTTATATTATAGAAAAAGTTTCTACTTTTGCAAAGAATTGAAACAACATGAAAAGCAACAACATGAAAAGGAGCGCATTTATCATCGTTACATTCTTATTTATTGCCCTTGCCGCTAAAGGACAATCAATTGAAGAAATACAAACCAGCAAAGACTACATCTGGGGTACGGGAAACGCCGCTAGCCTGAAGAAAGCCGATAATGAAGCACTTGCAGCACTCATCAGCCAGATCTCCACCAACGTATCTTCCAAGTTCGAGCAACTGACCGAAGGCGGAACGGATGGTGACAAGGCAACTGTGGACGAAACGTTCAAATCTGTCATCAACACCTACTCGCGTGCCACGCTGAACAACACCCGCCGCATCGTGATACAAAACGAACCGGAAGCCGTTGTCATGCGCTATATCAAAGTAGCCGAAATACAACGCATCTTCGACGGGCGCAAGACAAAGATACTCGACTTCGCCCAGGAAGCCATCCGCGCCGAGAAAAAAGCGCAAGTAGCCGACGCCCTGCGCTACTATTACTGGGCACTCGTCCTGCTCCAAAGCTATCCCGACGGCAACTTCCTCACCATGAAAGATGAGGAAGGCAAAGATCTCTTACTCACCACCTGGATTCCCAAACAGATGAACGACATCTTCTCCAATCTGAAAGTAAGCATGGAAAGCACCCATCTGGACGGCGATCTGAAAACAATCAACCTCAAAGTACTCTACAAAGGACAGCCCGCCCGCAACTACGATTACACGTATTTCGACGGTCGCGACTGGTCCAATATCTTCTCAGCCAAAGACGGCACAGGCATCGTGGAACTTCCCGTACTTGCCAACGCCCGTAATCTGCAACTCCGCACCGAGTATATGTTTGAAGGTGAAGCAAATATCGACAACGAACTGTCCGAAGTGATGGGAACCGTCAACCCCATAGCCATGCGCAACTGCGCCTTGAAACTGGAAGGGGACGAGCCGAAACCCGGCGTTGAGAAAGCCGAAGACGTGCAACTGGCCGGTACCGACAGCGCCACCACCACGAACAATGGCATACGGTTCCTTTCAACCATGCAATCGGCAGCTTACGAAGACACCATGAAGAAGGTGGAAAGTTCCATCCGTACCCGCAACTACGATGGCATTCAGGACCTGTGTACCAAAAACGGGTACGATATGTTCAACAGCCTTATCAAATACGGCCAGGCCAAAATCGTCAGCGAACCGCAATTCAAATTCCTGGAATGCAATGGTGAAGTAACCTGTCGCAGCCTGCCTCTGAGTTTCAAATTCAAGAGCAACCAGCGCACGTTTGTAGAAGACGTCGTGTTCACTCTGAACAAGGAAGGCAAGATAGACTGTCTCTCCTTCGGCCTCAACAAACCTGCCGTAGACGATATCATGAATCAAACGTCTTGGAACGATACTGTGCGCAACGTACTTATCAACTTCCTCGAAAGCTACAAGACAGCTTATGCTCTGAAACGCTACGATTACATCAACAGCATTTTCTCCGACGATGCCCTGATCATTACCGGTTCGGTGCTGAAACACACCGTCAGCAACGAGGGACAGGCCATGAGCAAACAAGCTGTGAAGTACACCCGCCAGACAAAGTCGGAATATATGAAGAAGTTGCAGCACATCTTCCGCAGCTCGGAATTTATCAATCTGCGATTTGCTGATAACCAGGTTCGTAAGTCGGGCGTAGGAGGTGAAATCTACGGCATTCAGATCAAGCAGGATTACTTCTCGTCCAGCTACGGTGACACGGGATATCTGTTCCTGATGGTAGACTTGAACAATCCAAAGGAACCGGTGATTCATGTGCGTACCTGGCAGCCGGAAAAGGACCCTGACTTCGGGCTGATAGATTTGAGTCACTTCTGATTCTTCAATATCATATCCCTTTGATATACAACACTTGTGTTGCGCATGCAGGACGTTTGTGTCTTGCACGCACAACACATGCATTTCTTCCACGTAACACTTGTGTTTCTCGTACATAAGATCGATAGTGTACAGATCCTTTCTACAGATTCATCTCCCCACCAAAAAGCAATAAAATAGTAAGACATTGAGAAACTTGTCACGGTTTTCCGTTACAAAAAAAACATTTTACTAACATCTTTTAATTATTGGGACTCAAAAAGAATAATCAGACAAAAATTATATATATATTTGTGTCGAAGAATATTAAACAACATTTTACACACTTAATTTATGGGTCAACATTACACATTATGTATGTACACATGCACGGTCATGAGTATATGTTGTTAGTACTATCTACTATTTACCTTTTAGCGAAACAACAAATAACTCATAATAACATTCACAGTCATGGTACACAAACAATTCAAGTATCTAATGCTGCTGCTACTCATTCTGCCCAATATCATGGATGCAGAATTACATGCACAACAAAGCAAAATCAGTGTGGCCTCTTTCCAACGCATGGAAAGCGACCTAACAGCTCGCGTCACCGCTCCCAAGCGTGACCAGAATGGAGAGATATGCGCTCTTATACGCATTGTAACCAACGTAAAGGACTTCATGTTCGAGCCCGATGCCCTGGGTATTACCGCACGTGAAAACAAAACCGGAGAGATATGGCTTTATGTCCCTCGCGGCGCACGGCGTATTTCTATCCTGCACGATCAGTTGGGCATTATGAGGAACTACTTCTACCCGGAAATTATTGAAAAAGCCACTGTTTATGAAATGGTACTCAATACCGGAGACAGAGAGGACAAACCTGTGGTAGAAAATAACATGCAATTCCTTGTATTCCGTCCGGAACCCGCAACAGCCAACATCTACATCGATGATGAACTAGTGCCCGTAGAAAACGGACTTTTCAATGCAACCATGCCCAAGGGCGAACATACCTACCGGGTAGAGGCCCCCATGTATCAACCCGATGCAGGTATTATCCAGTTGGGTAATGAACCGGTGAGCAAGAGTGTAGCATTGAAACCTAAATTTGGTTACATGGAGATATTCTCTTTGCCGGAACAAGATGCCGATGTATACCTGGACAGTGTACTAGTGGGTAAAACTCCTTATCGTAGTGACCGTATGGCCATCAAGAACTACAAAATACGCATTGAGAAGCAAAATTATTTTCCTATAGACTCTGTATTGAATGTTACAGCAGGAGAAACCGTACGCCCTACTTTCCACATGGAATCGACCATCAAACCCAAAGAGCCGCGTAAGATGATCCTAATGGCACAAGCCGGATTCGGCGGTGGTGGCCAGACTTCCTTCGGAGGTATGCTGGGCTTTACTCGCAAAAATGGCTTTTATGCAGCTTTCCGCAGCGATTTCAACTCTGTAAAGACAGTAGGAGAATGTGACGACAGCCAACGTACTTCTACCGGAGATCCCATCATCTACAAACCGGGCAGAGTAGAGAAGTCAGTGATGACCATAACAGCAGGATACTTGCGCCAACTAAGCAAACCCCTCTACGGATATGTAGGTGCCGGTTATGGTAGCCGCACGTTAGCTTGGCTTGCCGACACGGACGACAGTGAGAGCTGGTATAAGAATACCGACCATAGCCCGACAGGGGTAGCAGCAGAACTGGGTGCTATTCTCCGTCTGAAGGGCATTGCCCTTTCCGTTGGTTTCAACACTATTAATTTTAAGTATCACCAGATTACTGCCGGTTTGGGCCTCATTTTCTAACGAATCAAACATTCAACCATCATGAAACAAATTATAAAACTCACAGCTTTTCTCGGCTGTCTGCTATTCACCATTGGCAGTTGCGAGAAAGACACAGAACCTACGTGGGTAGCTCCGGAAATGACTCTGGAAGTCGTAGCGCAAAGCACCATCACGCGTAAAGAAGCCACCTTACAGGGAAATATCGGAAAAAATGAGTTGGACATAACCGAATGCGGATTTGCCTACTCCAAAACTAAAGCGTTGCTTGAAAAGAAAGTATTTACTGACAGTAACGTAAAAAAAGTACCCGTTGAAAACACATCAGGTACCTGCCGGGTGGAGTTGGAAGGTCTGGAACCGGGTACCAACTACTTCTACTGCATCTACATCACTTGTGGTAATACCACTGTGATCAGTGCAGACATACTACAATTCTCCACCACAGCAAACAATGCCCCTGAACTATCTGAAGTAAGTATGCTTACCGAAGCTGACAATCAAAGTCTGTCAATACAAAGTTCTATAGTATCCATTGGCGCGGAATCTATCACTCTTTGTGGTTTCTGCTATGCCAAAGGAGCCGATAAAGACCCCACACTGGCAGACCTGATGGCCAATATCCCCGAGGATGAAATGCCGGATATAAACCAGGCTGAGAAAAAATTCAGTACTACAATCGATGGTCTGGAAGCTTCTACAGAGTATAGTGTCCGTGCTTATGCTATGAATGATGCCGGTAGTGTAGGCTACGGCCCCAAAACCGTACTTAAAACAGCCAATGCAGAGAAACCTACTGTACGCACCTATGAAGATGCTGATGTTCGAGGTGACTACGCTGTAGTAAGTGCTGAAATTACCGATGAAGGAACAGCCAAAGTTACCACCCGTGGATTCTGCTGGAGCAGTACTAATGCATCACCTATGTTAGGAGCATGTGAAGGTAACGTTGAAGTAGCCCTTAACGACAGTAAAATATTTGCCTCGGAAATCACCAAACTGAAAGAAGGAACTACTTACTATGTACGCAGTTATGCCATCAATGAAAAAGGTACCGGATACGGAAACAAAATAACCATTACCACCACCAGCGTAACCGAAGCTACAGTAACCCTTGCAGATGTTTACAACATCACAACTACCACCGCTCAGCTTGCCGCATCGGTAGGAAGCAACGGTAACGGTACCATCAATGAACGTGGTTTCTGTTGGAGCAGTTCGAGTCAGAAACCGGAAATAGGCGCCGCAGGTTGTGAGTCGCACGCTATTGAAGGAGAAAACTTCACCTTAGTTTTAAGTAATCTAAAATCGAATCAGACTCCTTACTGGGTAGTGGCTTATGTGAAAAATGAAAAAGGTATCGCATACTCGGAAGTCAAATCTTTCGAGACACAAGTTCTTGATGTTCCTGAATTAGCAACGCCGACAATACCCGAAGCCAATATCACCATATCAAGCGCATTATTCAATAGTTCTATCGTCAGCAATAACAATTCTGATATAAAAGCCAAAGGTTTCTGTTACAGCAGTACTAACAACAAACCGACTATTGAAGATAATCCACAGCCTATAGAAGGAAATACATTCTCACTTCAGGTAAACGAACTGAAGTATGGAACAACCTATTATGTAAGAGCTTACGCCACCAATGGCGTAGGGACAGGATATAGTACAAGTGTCAGCTTCACAACTACTAATATCCTAATCCCGGCACTGAATCATGTGGCAATAAGCAATATAACCACTGATGGAGCTACTTTCACAGCTACAATCACCAGTACTAATAACGGAACAATCAAAGAAAAAGGCTTCTGTTGGAGCACCACCAACAGTAATCCTACGTATGAAGATTCCAAGCAATTGATAGATGATAAAAACACCACGTTTGCTTATAAATTATCCGGACTGACCAATGGTACACGCTATTATGTACGCGCATTTGCGAAAAATGAAGCTGGTATCAGCTATACAGGAACTCAAGAGTTTGTGACTACAGCATTAAGTGTCCCCAATTTATCCATGCCTAACGTCAGTGATATCACAACGACCTCGGCTAAAGTTGTCAGTTCTATAGAAAGTAACGGTAATGCAACTGTATCCGAAAAAGGATTCTGCTGGAATACTACCGGTACACCTGATCTGAAGACTTCTAAGAAAGTTGAAGGAGATCAGTTCACATTCGTTCTTAACGAACTGGAGTTTGGTAAAACCTATTATGTATGGGCTTATGCGAAGAATAGTGTGGGAACAGGATATAGCCAAGCTAACACATTTACAACCGTAAGCATACAAGAACCGTCGATGGAATATTACGTGAATATAAGCAATGTAGGTATCAGCGAAGCCACCTTTACTTCTACCATTAGCAGTGCCAATAACGGAACAATCTCAAAGAAAGGTTTCTGCTGGAGTACTACCAACAGTAATCCTACCATTACCGATTCCAAACAGTTGATAGAAGACAAAGGTATGACATTTACTTATAAATTGACCGGGTTGACCAATGGGACACGCTATTATGTACGTGCATTTGCAGAAAATGAAGCTGGTATCAGTTATACATCATCTTCCGAATTCACGACGACTGCATTGAATGTTCCCACATTATCCATGCCTATCGTAAATTCAACGACCATTAACTCTGCATACGTTTTCAGTTCCATTAATGACAATGGTAATTCTGCCATTACGGAGAAAGGTTTCTGCTGGAACACAACCGGCAAGGCACCTGATCTAAAGGCAGACGCATCACAAAAGGTGACAGGCGATCAATTCAATCTAACTATCACCGGTTTGACGTTCGGAAAAACTTATTATGTATGGGCATACGCCACGAACGGTGTAGGAACAGGATTCAGTGATTCGCAAACATTCACTACTACCAATATAACCACACCGGAAATGTATTCTACAGATGTCTCTGCTATCACCACTACAAGTGCCACATTGTCTACAACGATTTATAACACAAATAATGGTAAGATCAGTCAAAAAGGTTTCTGTTGGAGCAGTACAAATCCAGAACCAACGATCGCCGACTCTCATAAAGACATAACAACCGATGGCAACACTTTCTCACACTCTCTGACAGGATTGCAACCGGGCGTAACCTATTATGTAAGAGCATATTCTAAGAACGAAGCCGGATTGGCCTACAACAGTATGACTTCTTTTACCACTACAGCGACCTACGAACCAAGTATAGGTGATTTGTCTGTAAACGAAATCACGCTGAACAGCGCTAAAGCTACCGCGCGCATCAATAGCAACGGTAATCTCACCATAACCAAAGCCGGCTTCTATTGGAGTAAAACAAACAATACCCCGGGTGCAGCAGACAATGTTAAGGAATGGAAGGACCCAACCAATAATCTGTTGACATTCGAAATGACCGAATTGCAAGAGAATACGACTTATTATATCCGGGCATTTGCCACGAATAGTAAGGGTACAGTAGTTACCAGTACCTATACGTTCACCACTCCTATCAACCCGGTACCGGGCGATGATGATATGGAAAACCCCGGTAATTAATTAAAATAGATAACGATCATGAAAAAAATAGCAAGTTATATATTAATAATGTGTCTCGTAGGCGTAAGTGCCTACGCAGGCATGTCCGCAATACAGGAGACGGATACATTTGCAGAAAATGCACTGAAAGAAGGCTCTTTTCCATTAACATTCCAACATTCGACAACGAATGCATGGAGCGCAGGTGGGGGAAAAGTACAAAGTACAAATAAGGATGATAACTCGGAAGGATGGTTTAGTACCACGTTTGAATTGACATTTGATGCCACAATATCTTTTGAATGGTATGTAAACAGTGAATATTCCGACAGGCTTTACTTCTATGTAGATGGTCGAGAAATTCAATCTATCGGTGGAACCGATATGGCCAATTTTTCAGAAGTAACTCATCAATTAGCCCCTGGTGTACACACCATTAAATGGTCATACCAAAAAAATGGAGGTACCACTGCCGGATTTGATGAAGCTCAAGTCAGGAACATTTTCATCACTCCGGATGCCTTTGTCGTGGCAGGAGTGGGACGCCCTATATGCGACTCCCAGATATACTTCGGCAATGTGACTGTAAACACCCCTATAACAAAAGAAGTACATCTGACAAACATTGGAACAGAAGCTGTCACCATCAACAGCATCACAACGGAAGCTCCTTTCAGCATAGGCGATTACACTCAAACAATCAGCTCTTTGCAAAAAATCACCATACCTGTGACTTTGACCTCCACAACTGAAGGCAATATTGAAGGAAAGGCTATTGTTTCTACAAATTATGGAACCAAAGAAATAACATTGAGAGCCTATAGCGGAGCATTCAGCCACCAATACAACGTAACAACTCCCGGTACGATTAATACGCTTATTCCGGAAGCAGAGCTCCCAAATATCATTTCCGTAAAACTTTCCGGTTCAATCAATAAAACGGATATAGACTTTCTGAAAATCAAGGCAACGGCACTAAAGACACTGGACTTAAGCGAAGCTACTTTAGAAAACAATACAGTAGGAAACTCTTTCTTTCACAGTAGCACTACTCTGGAGACAATTATCCTGCCGACCGGTATCACCCGAATAGAAAGTTCTGCATTTGCGGAAAGTCCTTCTTTGAAACAAGTCGTCATACCGGAAAGCGTGAATTTCATCGGAAGCCAGGCTTTCCTAAACTGTCCCGCATTAGAAAGCATCGCATTGCCTTCCGCACTCCGTACTCTTGAAGGTAGTTCATTCCAAGGATGTACAAACCTGAAAGAAGTTGTAATTCCGGAACTTCTGCAGAATATAGATGGATATGCCTTCACAGGATGTTCAGGACTGGAAACCGTGAAAATAGGAAATGGAGTAACATCGCTTGGTGGATATTATCAAACTCCGGTCTTCGAGGGATGTGATAATCTTACAACTTTAGTCATTGGTGACGGGATAACAAAACTAAACAACCAATTCACAGGAAAAACGAAACTTACTTCCGTCACTTTGGGCAAGAATCTTCAGGAACTGCACGGAACCTTCAACGGATGTACGGCATTAGAAACGATTACATTACCGGACGAATTAAGAACGATCGGCGATAACACTTTCAATGGATGTACCGGCCTTACTACAATAAACTTCCCCGACAGTACCCGTACCATCGGTACGACGGCATTCTATAATTGTAGTAAACTGAACGGCATAATTCTGAATGACAGCTTGAAAAACATCGGAGAACAAGCTTTTACGAACTGCAGCAGCCTGACAGAAATCGCAATCCCCGATAAAGTGGAAAGCATTCAGCGATATACCTTCAATGGATGTATGGCACTGGAAACGGTAAAGATAGGAAATGGAGTGACCAATATCGGCGGTTACTATCAGGAAGCGGCATTCGAAGGATGTAACAACATTACAACGCTGATTATTGGTGATGGATTAACCACTCTTAATGCTCAATTCAGCGGAAAGGCCAAATTGGCAAATATCACTTTAGGAAAAGGATTTAGAGAATTGAATGGCACTTTCAACGGATGTGCAGCATTAGAGCATATCACTTTGCCGGATTCTTTAAAAACAATTGGCAATAGTACATTTGCCGGATGTGCGAATTTAAAGGAGATTATCTTTCCTAAAAATTTAAAGGCAATTAACCCAGAAGCTTTCATAGGTTGTAATAGTCTGGATAGCATCGCTTTCCCCGATTCATTGGCATACCTAGACAACAGAATTTTTGCCAATTGCGAGAAACTCCGAATTGTCAACATGGGAAAAGGCGTGAATAGCATACATTCATATAACAATGTTTTTGAGAACTGTCCTAATATAGAAAAGGTATATTTCAGTCCGAAACTTACCACAATTCCTGCCCTGTTCAATGGAAAAACTAATCTTACTACAGTGATATTGGGTGATAGTGTGAAAACCATTGGAGGTAGTGCATTTGCCGGATGCGCTCAATTAAGCAGCATTAATATTCCTAATACCGCAACTACCATAGAAGATTATGCTTTCAACGGATGTGCGGGGCTGAAAGATATTAAATTACCTGACAGCCTACGGGCATTGGGTGCATACTCATTCATTGGAGCTGGATTGGAAAGCATTACGATACCAAACAAACTAAAGACCTTAAGGGAACGTACCTTCGCTTCCTGTCCTAACCTAAAAACAGTTGTGCTTGGCGATAGTCTTGAAAGCATTGTTGCTGATTATTCCGCAACATTCTATGAAACCCCCAACATTACTACGGTCAAGTTTGGAAAAGGAATGAAAGAGATCAACAATGCGTTTGGAGGACAGGCTAATCTTACCACAGTAGTTTTAGGAGATAGTATAACAGTCATTGGAAATAGTGCATTCAACGGATGCACCGCATTAAAAAGTATCAACATCCCCAATACAGCAAGAACTATCGGAGATTATGCTTTTGCCGGATGTGCAGCGTTGACAAATATCACGCTGCCAGATAGTCTGCAAACATTGGGAGGGTATGCTTTTAGTGGAGCAGGATTGACTAATATCACAATACCTAATAAAGTAAAAGAACTGCGTGAACGTACATTTGCCTCCTGTCCTAATCTAACAACCGTAGTGCTTGGCGATAGCCTCAAGACTATTGTGTCCGATTACTCCGGAGCTTTCCGCGACACACCTAACATTACCTCAGTAACTTTCGGTGATGGAATCGAAGAAATCAACAGTGCATTCAGCGGGCAGGCAAAACTCACGAAAGTAATCTTAGGAAAGAAGGTAAAAACAATCGGTAACAACGCTTTTAGCGGATGTACCTCTCTGGCATCATTCAGCTTCCCAGAAACTATAACTAACCTGGGAACTTCTGCTTTTAACGGTGCCGGTCTGCGTACACTTACGCTTCCCAGCAAGCTAACCCAGATTCCTGAAATGGCATTCTATAATTGCGATAGCTTGCGCTCCATTATTCTCGGTAAGCAAATTACCCAAATAGCAAATAATGCATTTGGAGAATGCGACAGTATACGTGAAGTGACGGTAGACAATACCATTCCCGAAATTATCAATATCGCTTCCAGTTTTGCAAACATGCGAAAGATTAGCTTCGGCGTATCTGTTACAGAAATTCCCGACAACTTATTGAGTAATAAGAGTAAACTGCAAGAAATCGTATTAGGCGAAAACGTTACTAAGATTGGAAGATCAGCTTTCAGCTCAACCGCTTTACGCTCATTTACATTTCCTGCAAAGGTCACTACTATCGGAGAAGAGGTCTTCAATACTTGCACCCAACTGAAGAAAGTCAAATTCAACACTGTCTTGACAGAGATTCCGTCCAATACTTTCAATAACTGTACAGCTCTTGACTCCATCGGTCTGCCTAACAGCATTCGCAAGATAGGTGCCCGTGCATTCAATGGTTGTGACTCGCTCCGTAAAGTCCTGTTGAATGCTGAACTAACAGAAATCAGTGCTTACGCTTTCTATAATGCAGGTAAAAAGAAACTGGAGAGCATCACTATACCAGCCAATGTAAAGAGTATAGGAGAATATGCCTTTGCTGGTTGTGACACATTAAGTACTATTGTTTTGGGAGCTGCCATCGATAGTATTGCCGGGTACGCTTTCCAGAATTGCCGCAATCTGAAAACGATAACACTACCTGCCAATACACGTATATTAGGAAGTAATTTGTTCGAAGGAACAGGCATCTCCAGTCTAGTTATTCCTGACAAAGTTGTGTCTTTGAACGAAACATTTCGAGGATTAAATGAGAAGCTAACTTCAGTTACCATCGGAAATGGAATGACCCAGCTTCCCGAAGCAATGTTCTCCGGATTTAGCCAACTGAAGAGTGCTAAACTTGGATCAGGTCTTACCAAAGTGCCACAGAATACTTTCTGGGGATGTTCTAATCTGACAAATGTGACTATCGGAGAAAATGTAACGAATCTGGATGCTTACAGTTTTGCATATTGTACAGCTCTGAAAGATTTAACCATTCCTGAAAAGGTTACAGTAATCCATCCGGATGCTTTCTACCAAACCTCTATCGGACAGTTTACACTAAACATGGAAAATATTCCCGACTATGCTTTCAATAATCGTTCTGACGTAACTAAGTTTGTATTGGGTACAAAGGTGAAGAGCATTGGTATTCAAGCTTTCAACAATACAAATATCAGTGAAATCACATTCCCGGCAACGTTGACTACCATTAAAGAAAGAGCTTTCTATGGTACCAAACTAAAAGCCGTGACTATTCCAGCCAGTGTTACTACTATCGGAGAAAATGCTTTCGGTTATTGCAACGAGCTCACTACTGTAACTATCGGTGCTGGTTCTACCCGGATTGGAGAAAGTGCCTTTGCACAAAACAATGCTTTGTCAACAGTGATCATGCAAGAAGGTGGTACCAAGGTTATTGCTCCTTATGCCTTCAATTCTTGTAACAACTTGCAAAAAGTCACATTGGCTACAAGTGACTCTATCGGTCAATACGCTTTCGCTTCTTGTAACAAATTGGCGGAAATTCATATTCCAACCCGTAAAATTGGCAAATACGCTTTCCAAAGCTGTACTACACTTTCTAAAGTTTCATTTGCAGAAGGACTGGATTCTATTTGTAGCTACGCCTTCAACGGTGCCAACACGATTAAGTCATTAATATTCCCCAATAGCTTGGCTTATATCGGAAACGCAGCATTCAGTTACGATGATTATAACTGGAGCTCTTCCAACAAGATCGAAAGCATTACCTTTGGAACCGGGCTCAAGGAAGTAGGCGAACGTGCTTTCTACGACAGTCCTAAACTGACTCGTATTGAACTGAAAGATAACGTAGAATTTATAGGAAAACAAGCTTTCGGCAATTGTACCAATGTACGTTCCATTACTGTGGGAAGAAGTATCAAAACCGTTCAACCCGGCGCTTTCAGCGGTACATCCGAACTACTGGCTATCCACTGGAATAGCGATACGAAAATAACAGAAGACTGTCTCTCTCCAGCTAAAAACTGCCTGATGTATGTAACTGCTAAAACGGAAGTACCTACCAAGTGGTATAACATTATTCGTGATGGAGTAGCCGATAGCATTGATATTGCAGACAAATATACCTACAATTGTGAAACCGCATTCAAAGCCAAGAAGATTGTCTTCCGTAAAACATTCAGTCTTCAGACTGGACGTGGAGAATCAAAAGGCTGGGAAAGCATTGCATTACCCTTCGATGTTACTTCTGTAATGTTCGGCTCACGTAAGCTGGCTCCATTCGGCACAGACATGACCAACGCAACTCCGTTCTGGCTCCGCGAGCTAAATCTTGATAAAGGTTTCAGTAGTGCCACAGGTATCGTAGCTCACAAACCTTATATCATAGCTGTTCCTAATAACAGTACATATGACGAGGACTACAACGTATCCGGAGAAGTAGAGTTTATTGCTGCCTCTACTGCTGGGGTAGATATTCCTGCAACCCCTACCACGCTTGAGAAATCAGAAGGACCATCATTTGACTTGGTACCTACGTTCACTACCGTACCCCAGGATATAGAGGTATATGCACTGAACTCAGACTGGCAATACACCAATGAAACATTAGGAAGCATGTTTGAGCGCGATAGCCGTAGTATACGTCCTTTTGAAGCCTATGTAGTAAATAAGCTGGAATTCAGTGGCGCATCTGCTCCACGCATGTACAGCATCGGCGGAAACGGTGACATAACTGGTTTAGGCGACATGATACAGAAAGATGCAGAATCGCTGAAGGTATATAGTAAACATGGAATTATCTATATCCACACAGATAAAGACCGGACAATCAACATCTACAACACAACTGGAATGCTCGTTCGTACTGTAGATGCAATTGAAGGAGAAAATCAAGTAAATGGTCTTGTTGAAGGAGTCTATTTCCTCGAAGGAAAGAAAGTGCTCGTAACAAAGTAAAAGACTAATTCTCTTTAATAAGAAGAGGTTTTCTCAAGCCATTTTGAGAAAACCTCTTTTTTATTATTCAGCACTTTCTAACTGTGAATGTTACTTGACTTATACTAGAAAAAGTAATTCTTTCACAATTTAGTTGAAAAGTATAGGTGGATTGATTTATCCTCAACATTTCTCTTGTTCATCAAGTGAAACAAACCACTTCCCGGTGCTAAACTCTTTATTTTTCAATATTACTTTTTCATGAGTCATTTAGCGTTGATTTTCAAACGCAGAATGCAGGTTGAATATAACGCGAATTAAGCAACTGATTATTGAATGTATAGATGGGACGCGTGGGAAATATATAGATACTACTTTACTTGAACATCGGCTGTGCAAACCACCGCTTAAACATCCACGTCACCACCACATACAGACCAAAAGCTGAAACAAAGCCTACAATCGAATCAATCAAATAGTGCGCCTGAATGTACACCGTGGCACAGCAAAGCAGTACATAGAAGGGAAACAGACAAGCAAACAACCTGCGGCTACCACGCCACGCCATAATCATTAGGATAGTGGAAATTCCCACATGCGAACTGGGGAAAGCAGCTGTAGGGCGTTCACCGATCTGCTGTGAACCCTCTACCAGATTGTAAAAGAATCCATGATCGTATCCCGGCCCAGGCAGTAGTTCCTGGTTATGATTGAAGTAATCTCCGATAGAAGGAAACACACCCTGCGCCACATTATCATCACCAATAGCCGGGAAATAGAACTGTGGACCTGCCACCGGAACAAAGATATAAATCAGATAATAGATAAAGAAAGAAGTGACCAGCACGAACGATAACTTCTCGAAAAGTTCAAAACGATAAATAAAGTACCACACTACCACAATCAAAATCATCGGATAGTAGAAGAAGTATCCCATATTGAACGGCTCACTCACCCACATATGCGGGAAACGGAGGCAGAACCATACCGCCGGCTGACCACCGAACATCCACTGCTCCACCGAAGCAAACACATGGTCCAGATTCGGAAATATCCGGTTGAACTCAAACGTATCGGGATACCAATAGGAAAGCAAGGACATCTGGATAGCAATACGCACAAAGGCGGAAAACTTACAGGGTGCCAGCCGGTAAAGATACATCAATAAAAACGTCATGCCCGCAATCATTGCACGGTCAATCAACATCTGCACCGGATGATCCATTTCCTGAAAAAGAAACAAGATCAAAATCGAAGTCAACAAATTATATATAAGTGTTATCTTCTCAACTGCAAATAACCCCTTCCGGGTTTCTACCTTTTTAAATAAATCTAAAGCCATCCCTCGTTCTTATACCAGGCAATAGTCTCCCTTACACCTTGTTCCAGATTGTACTGAGGTGCAAATCCCAACTCTCTTACAGCCGGGCTGATGTCACATTGCCAATTGCGTTGTTTCATTATGTTATACTTATCAGAATTGAG
>OWIP01001075.1_pt1 | contig 18038 bp, 27 predicted proteins | sample 1732581 | NCBI WGS metagenome assembly OWIP01 (sample SAMN05065731, study PRJEB22554) | human gut metagenome | biome: ENVO:2100002; feature: ENVO:00000062; material: ENVO:00002003 | host: Homo sapiens | place: USA
CACTTCTAGCTTCGTCGGCAGCGTCAGATGTGTATAAGAGACAGGCGCGTCAAGGGCAGTTGACAGCAGCTTTGCAACGGTCGATTTTGATAGATCAAGCTTGACACAGATAAAATCAATCTTCATATCCTGCAAATAGTGGTAGTGTACAGCTATGGTCTGCCGGATGTCCGGCAAGGCTTCTATTGCGGCCTGTATTTCATCGTAGATTTGATAGCCCTGTTCTACCTCGGCAATGTACTTCCGCTGCAGTTCGTCGATACGCTGCACGCTGTCGGCCACACGGTCAGAGTGTATGCCGGTGGGCGCGGTGTGAATCCCGCCGGGTGCTGCCTGAATGGATGTTGCACGGCTGTGAGCTTCATCTAGCTGTGACAAAAGCCACTCCTGCCTGTGCAAACTGTCCTGATACCGGTATAACCATGCCTTTTTCTGGTCAAGATTCATTATGCACGCACTCCTTTTGCCATTGAGACGTTAAAAAGGGCGCACAGGCCGGAACCCGTGTGCCCTTTCGCGAGAAAATATTCACAGTACGGTAAGGGGAAGGTCAGAGACCCCCCTGGGAGGGGGATATCCCCCCTATTCTTGCAAAAACTGCGTTTTTACCGGTTCTTATTGCCTTTTTCTCTGAATTTTCCCGGTACTGTCTTAGGTGGTAGACTGATAGTAGATGCCGGACTTTTTGTTGTCCAGCACAAATGCATCATAGCAAACGCGGCCGGTCACGATGGTGCCGCTGGACAGCGGCGTGTCATTGTGAATGCCGAAATCTTCCAGCTTGACAGGGGCTACGGTCGCGGACGGATGTGCCAGCATAAAACCGAACTTTTCCGGCAGACGAACAGCAGGCACCTTTACCACTGCTGCACCGTCAAGCATGGCGACAACGCCGCGTGCACGCATTTCTGCGCCGATCTCGGTATTGTCAAACTCAGCGGCCTGTTTCAACAGGGCATATGTTGCGGGAGTGACCACCAACACACGCTCAGTTTCGGGCACCTCTGCATCGTCCAGAGCCTGGGAGGCGGCAAGAACGGATGGGTAGATATTTTTTGCGGTGAGCGCCGCCGGGGAGGGGGTATTTCCTGCGCTAGAGGTCATCACGGTGTACACATTGGCGTCTACTTCCGGCACGACCACCTCGCGCAGCTCACGGGCCAGTGCAGTGCCTGCTTCCAGCTGGCCCTGCGTCTCGTCCTCGTCCAGACGGTCAATGTTGAAAATGAAAGAGCGATCATGCTTCAGCAGCAGCTCCTCAGTGGTGGCCGACAGGTCAAGCAGCTTGCCATAGCGGGAAAGCGTTTCGGCGCTGTCCTCGTTCACGGTCGCACTGTCGCGATTGCGGGAGTAGTCGTTCATGGGCGCGGTACTGAGCTTGTAAATCTTGATGGCATGGGCACCCGTCCAATCAAAGTCGGTATTGGTCAGCAGGCTGATTTTGCTTTCAGCTTTGAACAGTTCGTCGGTCTGCGGGGCGTACTTGGTAGTAAGTTCAATAGACATGTATAAAACCTCGTTTAGTCGTTATCGTCATAAACAGGCGGGTAAGCTCTGGGCTTGTGCTTGACTCCACGGGCAAAGGCTGAGTCAGAATCATACCGACGACCACCACTGGGGTCAGGGTCGCCGCGCATCGGTGCAACGGGCTGCGCCTTGCGCTTTTCTGCGTCGATCAGCCGTTGCAACTTGCCCGCACTGCTTTTGAATTTTTCAGGGTCGGAAGTGTCGAGAATGTCCAGCAGGCCGGAATTGTATCCACTGTTCAACAGGTATTCGCGGCATTCAAGGAGGTTCTGGCGCTGGTTCAACTCTGCATTGCGGGCTTCAAGGTCGGCGCTCTGGGTGCTGTCCGCGGTACGCTCAGCACGCTTCAAACGCTCTTTCACAATGCGGTCAACGTCAGACTGTGTAAACCGCTTTTCCTGTTCCGGCTGGGTGCTGCCGTTTTCGGGTGCAGGCTGCTGCACGCCGGTTCTTTCCTCGGTGCTGGTGGGCTGGGTGTTCAATTCGGTATGGCTCATTTGTCGCGTCCTTTCTGCAAACCATTTTTGAACTAATTTTACATCGTTTTCTTTGTTTGACCGTGTAGGGTCGTTGTTGATTCGACGAATGCATTCCTCTTGCGGGGTATCCATGTAATGGCAGTGCCCGCTTAACCTTTGCGCCAGCTGGTTCACGTGCTGCTGATTTGCAGAGCTGGTAATAACAAAGGCACGCTTTCCCGGAGTACGATTTTCTGCAATCTTTTTGTAAATTGCTTCGCGCACAGACAATGCGATGTCCATAACCGCAGCGTAATCCGGGTGTTGCTCTTTGTTTCCGGTCAACGCTGACACAAGAGCGTCCATGTCAACAACAACGTCACCTTTGCGCATAGTTTTCTGCACAAAAGTGGTTTTCCCTGAACCGGGTGCACCACAAACAATGCAAACATTTTGCAGAGAGGGGGCTTTGTTAGCTTCCATGGCTTTTGACCACGTCCTTTCTCCGGCTTTTCCCCGCCGTGGGTGTAGTGTGATTTTGTACAATTTGCCATTATATGCGATGCAGTATCCACCGATCAGAGCGCCGCCGGGGACAAAATGCACAAAACAAAAAGACACAGAGAACCGCCGAAGCGTTTTCCCTGTGCCTTATAAGCAAACCGGTCGAACCGGCGGTACTCTATGCCTTGCCCTTATTTTACCACAAACCACGCAAGGAAGCAATAAAAAAGCGGTGTCGAACCCCCACCATATAGCGGAGGCGCACCGCTTTCTGTATTCTATCCCTTTAACCGTCAATCGTCAAGTAGATAATGCGGATTTCCCCGTTCTGGCTGTAGTGCACCCGCGCTACCGGATACATTGCCCGCAGGGCGTTCAGCGTGGCCCGTGCAGCATTTTCGTGTTTTGCTGTGTAAGTTATCTTCACTTTCATACCGGTACCCCCTTTGGGTCATTCTGAGGCAGGGTGCTTTCAGGAGACCCCGCCGGATTCAAAATATGCCGGACTTCCACAGCCTTGCCGATGATCTGTACGGCGTTCAGTGCGTCACCGGCGAAAAAGTGGGAACTATACGCAACGTTTGATGGCAGCAGTTGCAGAACTCCGCTTTTATCAAGCCACACATGCGCCAAATAGATCTGATCGCCAGCCCTCACAGCGGCAATCTGTCCATTCTCCACGTAGTCACAGCGCACAAAGGCTACTTTATCGCCCTTGTGAATACCGTCAGGCTTCATACTGTTGTCTTTTACGGTCATGCAGAAATCCGGCTGCATCTGTTCGGGGGTGGTCTGGTTCTCGTTCATATTGCCTACCCCCTCACCGGATGCCGCTGAACCACATCACAGCGGCACCAAAGAAACAGACCAGAGCGAACGGGCCCACGATAGAAAATTGATACGCAGTGTAACCAAGCATTGTAAAATCCTCCATTTTTGATATAATGGGGGCGGTATTGTCTGGAAACTTTACCGCCCATCTGCCGCCCACGCTGCGCCAACAGTGTGAGCGGCTTTCTTTTTGTTGTTGAGCAGCAGTTGCAAAATGCAACCGGTTGTAAAATGCAACTGGTATCCCCGGCAATTTGCCGGGGGTCATTTTGAACCTAGTTCAATCTGGCCGGGGTCAGGCTGCTGCTTGCTGCGGCTAAACACGATCTCCGGCAGGCCGGGCAGGTTCGGGTGCACAATCTGCACCGGTGCACTTTTTGCATGGGTGCATTTTTTTGCACCCATCTGGTTTCCGTACCTGTCCGGTTTCCGTACTGGTACGATTTCCGTACTGATACCCGCCGGGGGATGCACGCGGGCAGTCGCACCTTTCGCCGGGGTCAAGGTGTGCGCCGCAATAGGGGCAAATGGTGAAATAAGTGTGCTTCATAGGCTGCTTCTTTCTGCGCTATATAACGCGCGCACGTGTAGAGTGATGTTAAATGGCGAAGTGACATTTTGTAAACGATACAACGTTGAAAATTCAACTTCGCCAACGTGGCGAAATGACAAGGGCTGGCAAATAAACTCACTTCGCCAATAGTAGTCACTTCGCCAAACTGGCGAACAGATAAAAAATAACATAAATAAATTATTATTCTGTCACTTCGCCATCTGCTTCACTCTGATAGCAAAGGCGCGTAAACCATCCACGGATGCCGCCGGGTTGATTCAGCTGGAACTTTGCAATCTCGCCGGATTCAATAAGGCTTCGATATGCACGTTCATAAGTGCGTTGGCTGCATCCGGTTTCCTGAATAACAGCCGCACGCAGTTCACTGCTTGCCATACTGGCCGTATTGCTTTCGGCCAGCACATTCAAGATAGCGGCGGCTGCATCATCCTTTGTCTGGGCCAGCCTGAACCGTTTCTCTTCAATGAAATCAGCGTCTTTTTTGTCGGTGTAGCCATCGAATACGGCGCAGGCTGTCGGAATGCCGTTTACGCGAGTATCATCAATGTGCAGCAGCACGGTTTGCTGTGGCTTTGAATAGCTGCTCTTCTCGTGGCTGAGGTAAATCTTCCCGTCATTCTTGGCGCGGCCCATCATCAGCACACTGCGTGCAATATCCCAGATGTCGGAACTGTCAGCCAGACGGGCACGACCAGACACACCCTGTTTCTTGTTGGTGTGCATCGAAATCAGACTTGAACAGTTGCGCCGGTTGCTGATGCTCTTCAAAGGCACCATGATGCCGCGCATCTGGTTGCGGCTTCCCATTTCCAGATCTGACGGCAGAAAGCTTTGCAGCGGGTCAATGATAATCAAAATCGGCTCGCAGGTGTCCACGAAATCATCAAGGGCTTTATCTTTGATGGATAACAGCCGCCCGGTTTTCTCATAGTAATCATCTGAGGTCATGACAAAAATTTTGCTCAGGTCTGCGCCTGCCGCCTGATACCGGGGCTCCAGCACCCTGCCGGGGTCGTCCTCGCCGGATAGCACAAGAACTTTCCCCGTCTGCGGTGCTGGCACAGGAAAGAACCCGGATGTTTTACCACTGGTCACGTAAGCGATCAGCTGCGCCTGCCAGATACCTTTACCGGTGCCGCCATCTGCACCCAACACTGAAATCTCCCCCAAAGGGATAAGGCCGGGCACAAGCCATTGAGTTTCCTCTGGCTGCACATTTTCCATACGTACCGGCGCAGGCTTCTTTCCGAAATGCCTGTCATGCCAGCGGTCGCCGGATTCATAGAACCCCGCCGGGTCGTTCGCTGCGCGTTTTGCACAGCCGGCGCGCCATGTGTCAACCTGTGTCCACTTGATGCCTGTGCCGGGCGCAGTCACAACGTCACAAAGGCGCTGATACCGCATTTCCTGCTCATAAGCATCATGACCGATAAAAACAAGCTGGTATGTATAATCGTTCAGTAGTTCGTTTACAGGCGTTTGGGCAAGGTATTCAAGGAACGGTTGCAGGTTCTTTTCCAATTCGTCCTCTCGCACTCAATCACCCCGCCTTCACCGGGCCGGGGTCTCCCTGCTCAAAATAGCGGGCAAGGCTGTCCAGATTCACAAGCCACAAATGCCCGGCATTCACATAGCAGATTTTACCCAGCTTGCAAAGCCGCCGGATATAGACGGGGGATAGGCCATAGAGTGCAGAGGCCTGCTTGATGGTGCCCATGTTGGGGATATGGAGAGGGGTGCTTTCAAATCGCGGGCTTTCCATGGTTATTCCTCCTTCAATTCGTCAACAGTAACGCCCAGAGCGGCGGCAACGTGTCCGGCAGTGGTACGCCAGACCGCTTGACCCTTGCGCATTTTCTGGATAGCAGAGCGGCCTACACCGGCTTTCTGTGCGACTTCCTCGCAAGTGACATTCTGCCGGGCCATCTCTGCAATTACCTTTATGCGGTCAACAACGATAGATTTTGACATTGTTTTTACCTCCAAACGTAAAATGCAATGAAATCATTGCAAAAGATAGTATATAGCAATGAAAGCATTCTGTCAACAACAAAAAGAAATATTTTCATTGCATTTTAAAAAATAGGACGGTATAATAAACTGGGGTGATGGTATGAATACAACCAAAAAAGTAAAAATTGGCGAAGCTATTCGCAATCAACGAAAAAATCAGGGACTTACCCTAAATGAACTTGGGCAGCGAATGGGCATTTCTGGCTCTCTCGTGGGGCAGTATGAACGGGGCGTAGTAAATCCAAAGTATGAAACAATCATTCGCTTTGCGGATGCATTGAATGTTGAACCAAGAGAAATTCTTGGTAATGCTTTTATGGATGTCATTAGCCCAGAGGTGGAACGTTTGGCCCATAGTGTGGATGATACAACAGATATAAGACTTTATTTATCTGGTAGAGTTGTTCCGGTAACGATTCAAGAACGATTGAATGAAGCGTTTTCTGAACTTAACAAAGAGGGGCAAAAAGTAGCGGTTGAACGGGTAAAGGAACTTACCCAGATACCAAAATATCAGAAAGCCCCCGCCGGGGACAGCACCCAGAGCGCGGGCGCTGGTGACGAAAAAGACCCGGAATAAAAAGAAAAACGCCCACAGCGTAAACTGTGAGCGCTAAATTTCGGCATTTTGCCAGTTATATGCGATGCAGCACCCCGCGATCAGAGCGCCGCCGGGGGCAAAATGCACAAAAGAAGGAAGGTGCAGCGGTTTGGCCAAAATTATAAAGCGGATGAAAAAAGACGGTTCCTGCTCGTATTATATCCGGGTCTCCAACGGATACGACAGGGAAGGGCGGCAAGTGCTGGTCAACCGCACCTATACACCCCCGCCGGGCTTGGCCGGGCGCAAGCTGGAAAGAGAGCTGCAGCGGCAGGCTGTCGAGTTTGAGCAGGAAGTGCGCAACGGCCTGAACCTCGACACAGATATGAAGCTGGATGATCTTCTTGACCGCTGGTTTGAGCAGTATATAGACAAGAAGTGCAAACCAAAGACCGCGTCAGAGTATCGCTATCTCAGGCCGCGTATCTCTGCGACGCTTGGTCACATGAAAGTCAGCCAGATAAAGCCCTCGCACCTGATGCTGTTTTATAACGATCTGGAAAGCGCCGGGGCGCGCAAGGATTCCACCTATACGGCAACAACGGCATTGCTGGAACTGCTGCCGCGCGGCCAGCGGCAGGAAATGACCAAAGCCGCCGGGGTTGGTGGCCGCTCTATGACCTGTATTTGCGCCGGGCAGGGTGTCAGCCGGGCAACGGCTGAAAAGGTCGCCAGCGCCGCCGGGCTGCCCTTCTCCAAAGCCTTTACAGAGCACGCCAGAGAGGGCGGCAAGCTGAACGGGAACACGGTGCAGCACTATCACCGGATGCTGTCCAGCGTCTTTACAAAGGCTGTGCAATGGGGCATTGTGCAGGATAACCCGGTAAAAAGGGCTGAACCGCCCAAAGGTGCAGCGGTGTCTGTATCCTATCTCGAAGAAACGGACGTTGCAAAGCTGCTTGCAGCCCTGCACGATGCACCCCCGCAATACAGCGCAATTGTGCAGCTTGGCCTGTTTACCGGTATGCGCCGGGGCGAAATATGCGGCCTGCGCTGGTCTGATATCGACTTTGAAAAGTCCACGATCTCGGTCAACCGCACTATGGAATACATTCCGCACCAAGGTCTGATCTTCACAGAGCCAAAAACCAGAGCGTCAAACCGAACGTTTAAGGTCGGTTCTAACTGCCTTGATATGCTGAAGGAATACCAGCTCTATCAGCGCGGCCTGCGCCTGAAAACGGGCACGATCTGGGCTAGTGTGGTGCAGATAGAGAACGGTAAGACCGTACCGAATGACCTGCTTTTCACCCGGTGGGATGGTTCGCCGCTGGATCTGAACAAGGTGACAACGTGGTTCCCCCAATTTATGCAGGAGCACGATCTGCCAGCGGTTACAGTCCACAGCCTGCGCCACACTTACGCCAGCTTGATGATAGCCGCCCACGTGCCCATTGTGACGGTTGCGGGCCGGCTGGGCCACGCTCAGACCTCGACCACAACGGATATTTACGCGGAATTCATCAAATCAGCGGATGCGGCTGCATCTGACGCAATGAACGTTGTTTTTGACCGCATCAAGCAAAAGACCCACGCATAACAAAAACGGCTCACAGGGGCGTTTCTCGCGCTCTGGTGAGCCGTTCCTTTTTCGTCCGGTTTATTGTATCTATTTAGCACTAGAATGAGCCTTATTTTTGCCTTATTCACGGAGAATACACAAGGACGGGAAAGAGCGGAAAAGTACGAAAACAACGATAATTCTATATAAAATTGGACGAATGAAAGCACCGTAGCACGTGCCTTTCACGATTTGGGAGCAGGAGGCCGCGAGTTCGAGTCTCGCCACTCCGATATGAATAAAACCCACGATGCAACGCTTGAAATTCGGCGTTTGTCGTGGGCTTTTTTTGTTTAATCTGATGGGCGAAAACGCCCGTTTGTGCGTTATTTGTGCGTTATTGCCTCAAAAACTGCCCTGCGCGGCGCTCTGGTCGCCCTGAACACAGGACACAAGAGCGGCATATCTGGCCTTGAAGATGTCCATAAGGACTTGCACCGCTCGGCCCTGCTGCACCGCGTTCCCCTCCTCGGTCGCGTCGTCCACCATCTTGATGCACACAGCAACATCTCCCATTGCAATAACAGCGCTTTCAACATCTACTCGGTTCATTGTGAAAATCTCCCTTCAAAATAAATCCCGGCGGGCTTTCTCTGCGCCGCCGGGTCAGCGGTTCAATATCAGGCGTTCAGGGGCTTCACTTGGGAGGCTCCAAAGAACGATGCTCGGTAGGTCTGGCCGTCGCCCTTGCTGCTGTGGATGAGAACCACTTGGAACAGAGCCTTTGCACCGTGCAGGACTTCAAACCCGGCGGTTTTCCATCCTGTCCATGTGTTCACCTGCTCGGCCACGCCTGCGGCCTGCTGGGCTTTCTCAATGCGCTGGGCGTTGATGGGTTCGGTCTTTGCGCTGTTCCATGCCCGGTGCAGGCACTCGCCAAAGGCGGCAACGCCTTTCCGGTACAGCTTCCACGCCTTGTGCATGATCTCCGAAAGATTGTATTTTTTCATACTGTCCTCGCTTTACTTTGCGGGCCAGCCCTGTTATACTAGGCTTGACCCTGTTGTGGGTTTGGCTCGGTGTTTCGTTGGTAGCGGTCACCGGGTCATTTTTCATATACAGCGGCGGGAGTGGGTTACTGTCTTAGCTGGCGTTCTGCTCTTGCGCTCCCGGTACATCCTTCGCCCCTTGCCTTCCGGTCGTGCTCCCTTGCTGTGATTATAGTATACTACGGTTTACTGTATATGTCTATTGGCACATTGTATAAGGTTTACCGTATGTTTCTGGTCGATTTTATACTGTAAACCGTTTTGCTTTTATGGTATACTGTTTACAGAAAAGGAGGAAATACAATGGTTTCTGATGCACAGAAAAAGGCAAGTGCCAAATGGGACAAAGAAAACATGGTCGTTCTGGCCTGCAAGGTCAAACGGGAAACGGCGGAACAGTTCAAGGCCGCTTGTGCTGCACAGGGGACAACGTCCAATGCGGTCTTGCAGCAGGCCGTGAAAGCCTATTTGGAAGAACACCTCGCGCCGGAACAGCCCCACACCGCCGGGAATGTCCCGGACGATGATACAGAGGCCCGGCGGGCCGCACTGCTGGAAAGTATCAAAGGGCTGTAAGGCTGGGAAGGATGTTGAACGATGCCAGACCACGCCAAACAGGTAGGCGTACTGTGCCAGCGCGTAATTGATCTTCTGGGGCTGTCCATGACAGAGGGGCAGAGTATCCTACTCGGTGAATCTAATATAGCCCACATGGTTAGCCGCCACCCGGCGGATTTTGCCCTCTATGGGGAATATATCCCGCTGATTCTGGCCGCGCCGGACTATGTGGCCCTGAACGCAAAGGACGGCTCGATTGAATACGTCAAGGAAGTGCAGGTGAACAGCGTCTATGTCAAGGTCGCCGTCCGGGTCTCCGCGCGGGGACAGCTCTTTGCCCGGTCGGTCTACCGCCTGAACACGAACCGCGTTCTAAACTTCATCGAAAAAGGCACATTGAAACGATACTAAACGAACCAACATGAATTGACATTTTTTCGTGTTCTGGTATAATAGACTTGCAAAGAGAACCAGAGGGCAGAACAGGCAGCTGCCGCCCATTGTTAGGAGATGCGGGAAACGTCACCCCGCCTGATTCTCGAACAGAAAGAGGCCGTTGCAGAGATGCAGCGGCCTTTTGCTATCACTATGGGGTGAGCCAGACGCACCCCACCGGCAAGGAGGCGGTATTGTATGAGAATCGTGAAAGTTGGAGAAAGCTATATCTGCCCGGTCTGCGGTAAGTACACGTTTGAGTATGCCGGGGATTTTGATATTTGCCCGGTGTGCAACTGGGAGGATGATCTTTGCCAGCTCGAAAACCCGGATGAAGAAGACTGTGCCAATCACATGAGCTTAAATCAGGCCCGCGAGGCGTGGGCGCATGGTCGGCGGGTCGATGAATGGGAAGACGAATGACCCGCCGGGCGGGTACAGTATGGAGGTCGTAACGCTGCGGCCTCCTTTTTGTTTTGCCTGTGCATACTCTCGCAACGTCTGGCAAGTGCCTAGAACGGGCGATGCACTGCCCGGCGGGAAAGTTGATGCAGACATAAAGAAAAGCCCTCACGCCTCTGTTTCTGAGGCCGTGGGGGCTTCGTGGGTCATGCGGCGAGTAGGTTACTCACCCACAACGCCGTTGTTGCAGGTTTCGCTGTCTTCGGGCCGTTCCTCTTCCGGAACATACTGCACAACAAGCTGCGGCTTGCCAGCTGCATCAATGACCGGGCTGATGTGGATAGCGTCACCGTGGTTTGAGCCGGTGTTGTCCGTCCAGCCCTCAAAGAATAAGCACAGCCCTTCCCCTGCATCGTTGACGATGTAGCGGACAGCCTTGCCCTTGAGGGTGTTTTCCAGTTCGCGGGTATTGATTTCGGTGAATACGTTCATGTTTTTATTCTCCTTTGCGGTTGAGGTGTATCTTCAGAGATGCCGGATTGCATCCCTTGAACCTGTTTTGCGGAGCTGTCCGCCGGACAACAAGAGCGTTCATCTCGCTTTTTTCCACTCTGTTCCTCAATTTACTCTAATTCTTCATCCAAAGCGGCCAGCCTACGAAGTTCTTCGTCTGTCAGCTCGTCAAACGGGCTCACCGTTCCAGCGGCGGCACGGTCTTCCTCGCGGGAGCGTTCCAGAAGCAGCGCTTTTGAAAGCAGTTCGGACGCCTTGAGCCTGTCGGCCTGCTTGGCCTCCTGATCTCTCATTGTGGTTGTCCAAAAGCTGTATATCTCCTCAAGAGTGGCCGTGTTCTCGGTGATGATCTGGGCGTTACGCTGGGCCAGATACTCCCGGATGTCAACATAAGTCAACAACCGCTGCCCGATGCTCCGGGCGCTTTTGGGGCTGTACCCGGCTTTTATTGCGGCCTCGGTGGCGTTGCCGCTGAGAAGGTAGGCTTCACAAAAAGCCCGCTGCCGCTGGTTCATCGTGTGCCGTCTCCCGGCGGGTCAAGCGTGGTCTGATCGCCGCACTGGGCCAGCGCTGCACCGACTGCCGCCAACTTTCTGAGGCTGGCAAGTCCCCGCGCCTGTTCCCGATGATAGAACCGGGCCAACTCTTGACGGCCTTTTTCTCCCTCCGCCGGGCGGAAGTACCCACCGGGGAGCGTGGCGGTGTACAGCACAAAGAGGCCGTTTTTCAGCTCCTGCGCTGCCATTGCCCGGCGCTCTCGCCGCGTGATGCCTAACCGTCGTCCTATCTCCTCGCCGGGGATGGCGTTTTCTTCCCCTACGGGCAGAATGTCATAGATTCGCATTGTGCATTCCCTCCTGTCTGGCCGCTCGGTGTCTGATGGTCACCGGGTGGCTTTTTATTTTGGCTGTGCAGATTTTGCATAGTGTAGGGCCTTTATGTATGCAGATTTTGCATAGTGCAAGGCTGTTTTCACGGGGGACACTGTGCAATTTTTGCATAGTGAGATAACGATGCTACGTTATTTCGTATTTTGATGCACTATGCAGATTTTGCACACATATACAATATATTGCCATATCCTCCCGAAAATTTAAGGCGGTTCTAACCATTGAAAAGAAAACTGGTAGTCGTTTGGTTGCCGGGCGCATTTTCCGCTCTTGATACACTCAATAAACCCGGCGGCTTCCAGTTCTTTCAAGTAGTTCCAACCTGTTCGTTTGGAGATTCCTAGTGCCTCCATTTTTGATGCCGGAAACTGAAAAGAGCGTTGCCCGCCTGATTCATTTGCCGCGAGAATGTAGAAATATCTGGCCCCCACGGATAAAGCAGTAAAACGCCTATCAAACAGCAGCGTGTTACCAACCTGCACAAAGCGTTTTTCTTTTTGATCTGGTGACGCGGTGAGCCAGCGGGGCAACTCTCCTTTGCTCTTACGTCCCATTCTGCTTTACCCGTGACGGCTTTCCAGCTCCGCTGGATCGTCGCCCTCGTTGAAGTAGGCGGCAAGGCTGTCCAAATTGACCAACCAGCGGTTGCCAACACAGACAAAGCGCACCTTGCCAGCGCGGCAGAGATTCCGCAAGAAGTATTCAGAGATGCCGAACTTGGCGGCAGCGTCCTTCACCGTTGCCATAGTCGGATATTTAACCGCATTACTCATTGCGTTCACCTCCGTTTAGCTGCTTTTTGCTTTCTCGGTCAAGTTCTTCATTCAGAAGTGGAACATTGACCAAAAATTTCTTTCCGCACCAGATGCCGGGGAGCTTTCCTTGTTTGTGCATCTTTCTCAACCTCGACTCAGTCAAAAAACCGCTCTCGGCTAGTTTTCGTATCGGCACAAACTTTTCTGCTTCAGTCAATTTTTATCATCTCCTGTTGTTGATTTTTGTTTTGTGCTATGCTATTATTGTGTCACGGAATGTTGATTTTGTAAACATTCAAAATTTAGTTTGATTGATTTATCAATATAAAGTTTTCTTTTCAAAATAATAAGAATGTGGTGACTAATCATGCAGAACAATGTTGATTCCTCCGAATTGAACAAGAAATGCGGCGAACGACTCAAACAGGCAATATTGTCAACAGGTACGTCACAAAAGGATTTTGCGGAAAATATCGCCCATGTTACGCCTGTCCATCTTTCTGCTGTCATTCGAGGAAAGCGTAAACTCACGGAACAGCTTGCCGCTTTGGCAGCAGATGCAGCCGGAGTGCGTAAGGAATGGCTTTTGTGTGAAGATGATTTCAAAACTGAGGCAGAGAAGGAAGAAGCCGAACAGTGGGAAATACTCCGCCCTGATGGGCCTGCGGTGACAACGCTTTTACTCAAAAGGCTGCTTGATAGAATACTTGCAAGTTCCGCAAAAGATTACGGCATTCAGGTAACAGAAAATCAGCAAAATTTGCTTTTTGCTGAAGTTTATCACTATACGGATTATCTGATTGAACGAATGATGAAGGAGGCGCTAAAGAATGGCTCAGATTGTGAAGCGAAAGAATAAAAACGGCTCAACATCCTACCTGTTCCGGGTGTCTACCGGGTATGATCGGAACGGCAAGCAGGTCACGACGTCCCGCACCTTCACCCCTCCGCCCACCTTGACCGGGCGCAAGCTGGAAAAGGAAGTGCGCCGCCGGGCAGATGAGTTTGAACGGGAAGTGCATAACGGTCTTGCTCTCGATGCAAATATGAAGCTGGATGACCTGATAGACCGCTGGTTTTCGGAGTACATCGACAAGAAGTGTAAACCCAAAACCGGGGTGGAATATCGGTATCTTCGGCCGCGTATCTCTGCGGCGCTGGGCCACATGAGGGTAAGCCAGATGAGGCCCTCGCACCTGATGGCTTTTTATTCCAGTTTGGAAGAGGCGGGAGCGCGGCGGGATTCTGTATATCTGGCAACGCCTGCCCTCCTCAAGGAGCTGCCACGCGGTAAGCGGCAGGAGACCGCAAAGGCTGCGGGTGTAGGTGGGCGCACAATGACCTGTGTTTGCAACGGAACGCCGGTAAGCCGGGCCTCAGCTGAGAAGGTAGCCCGCGCCGCCGGGGTGATCTTCTCCAAAGCATTCACCGAACAGACCAAAGAGGGCGGCAAGCTCAACGGGAACACAGTGCAGCACTATCACCGGATGTTGTCCAGCGTCTTCACAAAGGCTGTGCAATGGGGCATTGTGGAGGATAACCCGGTAAAGCGGGCAGAACCGCCAAAGGGAGAAGCTGTTGAAGCGTCCTATCTGGAAGAGGCCGACGCCGCGCGGCTGCTGGCTGCGCTGCATGATGTTCCGCCACAGTACAGCGCTATGGTGCAGCTTGGTTTGTTCACAGGGATGCGCCGGGGCGAGATTTGCGGCCTGCGCTGGTCTGATATTGATTTCAATGCTTCCACCATCTCCGTAAACCGCACAGTGGAATACATCCCGCACGAGGGGCTTATCTTCACCGCACCAAAAACCAAAGCGTCAAACCGTACATTCAAGGTAGGTGCAAACTGTATGGATATGCTGAGGGAGTACCAGCTCTATCAAAAGGCGGAACGGCTGCGCGTTGGGTCGATGTGGGCGCGTACTGTGCAGGTGGAGAACGGAAAGACGGTGCAAAATGACCTGTTGTTTACCAGCTGGGACGGAACACCCTTTGATCTGGAAAGATTGACAACATGGTTCCCGCACTTCCTGCGGGCGCATGATCTCCCGGCGGTGCACTTCCACAGCCTGCGGCACACTTACGCAAGCCTGATGATAGCCGCCCATGTTCCCATCACAACGGTTTCGGGCCGTCTGGGCCACGCTCAGACCTCCACCACTACGGATATTTACGCGGGGTTCATCCGCACAGCAGACGCGGCAGCGTCGGACGCAATGGAAATTGTTTTTGACAACATCCGCGAAAAGAGCCGGGCATAAAAAGAGCGGGAAAAGGCCGCTGTATAATACCTCTGTCCGCTTTATCGCACCGCTGTTTTGTGCGTTATTTGTGCGTTATTCATCCAAAATGAAACAAAACCAAAGAGAACCGTTTTGAATAAATACGACGGTGATTCAATATAAAATAAGACGATTTGCAACCATTCAATCCGATTTTGGGCATATTTGGGAGCAGGAGGCCGCGAGTTCGAGTCTCGCCACTCCGATAAAAGAAAAACCGCGAAGAGCTGCAGGAACATCTGCGCTTTTTGCGGTTTTTTGTTCTGTATTTTTGCTTAAAAGCCGACTGGAATGCACATAAAAAGTGTGATATACTTATCTCACAAACTAACCAAAATCAGGAGGTATCCCGCCATGCCCAGACCCAAAGGAAGCAAGAATAAAGTCAAGGCCACTAAAGTGACCGCCGACTTCGCCGCACAAATCGCAGCAAAGCAGGAAGAGAAAGCCGCCGTGGAGGCTGAGATCCTGAAAGTGGCTGCCAGCATCGAAGAGCTGAAGACCGACGTCAAGTCGCTGAACGCCGACCTGAAAGCCAAAAAGGCCTCTGTCAAGAAGCTCGACAAAGAAGTAGCCAAGCTGGAAGCCAGACAGGCCGCTGCCGCCCAGAAAGCCGCCGAGGCATCCAAGAAGGCCGAAGCCGAGGATGTGCTGAAAAAGCTCCTCGCCAGCGGTGTGAGCGCCGACGAAATTCTTGAGAAGCTGAAATAATATGATTCGTGACATCTGCAAAGACGAGCTTTTTCTCGCCCGAAAAGCCGCGCCTGCCCTGCCGGAAGACCTGCCCATCGCGCAGGACCTGCTGGAAACGCTCATCGCCCACAAAGACGGCTGCGTCGGCATGGCAGCGAACATGATAGGCGTCGCTAAACGCATCATCGCATTCGAGAGCGAGGACGGCTATCTCGTCATGTTCAACCCGGTCATCCTCAAAAAGTCCGGGCCGTATGAGACGGAGGAGGGCTGTCTCTCCCTCACCGGCACCCGAAAGACCAAACGCTGGCAGACCATCAAGGTGCAGTGGCAGAACGAAAAGTTCCAGCCCCGCATCAAGACCTTCTCAGGCTGGACAGCAGAGATCATCCAGCATGAGCTCGACCACTGCGACGGCATCATTATCTGAGATAACAAGCGGGAATGCTGCAAAACACAGCATCCCCGCTTGTTTGATTCCCTCTAAAATATCCAAAAGTTTCACGTTTTATCTATTGATTTCCTTTTTCAGGGATGGTATCCTTATCATCAGTCATTTCGACCCGATCCTCTGAAACAGGAGTTATTCTATGAAGAAAAAATTGATTTCCCGCATCGCTGCGGCAGTCGGGATGTGTGTTGCCGTTGCAGTTGCGATCCCTGCTGTCTCCGTACTCAATATGTTCCGCTCTGTGTCCATCGCTGCCGAGCCTTCCGACGTATCCAGTTCGTCCGAGGCCGCATCCGAGAGCGCCGACGCATGGGACCAGCTCTTGACCGACACCAGCAACAGTGAATTTGCCTCTGTCATCGAGCTCGTCGCAGAGGAAAAGGCTGCCTCGGAAGAAGCCGCTGCTTCTGAGGAGGCCGCCGAAAGCGCCCCTGCATCCAGCACTTCTGCTGACAACAACTCTTCCAGTGTAGCTTCTTCCTCCAAGGCGGCATCCGAGGCATCCTCCACCGGGCAGACTGCCGCGCAGGAGCCGACTGCCTCCCATCCGGCTGCTTCCTCTTCCGCTCCCACCCCTCAGAACGAGTGTGACGCACAGCTTGCACAGTATCTTCTTCAGATGGAAAAGCTGCAGAAGAAGTTCCAGTCGCAGCTCTATTCTGTCATCTGCGACGCCTACGATGAGTACATGGAGTACCCCGCCGAAAAGCACAGCCTCGGCCTGAAAGTCTCCATCGTTGTTTCCAAGGGCGGCAAGCTGACCTCCATGCAGAGCGCCTGCGACAAGGAATTCAATGCGCTGCTGTCGGAGATGCGCACCTGCCTGCGGGAGAATGGCCGCGACCAGTCCCTCGCTGACAATGCACAAAAGGCCTACGAGAGTGCCAAGGCTTCCATGGTCAAGGAACTGAAAAACGTGGTCTACAACACTGCCGTCGGAAACGGCAGCGGCGCCTCATGGATACATTCCCACCGCAATATGGCCTGAGTGCTCAAAGATGATACGACAAAAGCCCTGCGGCACGCCGCAGGGCTTTTCTGCTGTCTGATTTACTTAGGCTGACGGCCGATATAGGCGAGAATGCCGCCGTCGGCGTACAAAATCTGACCGTTCACGAAGTCGGAGGCGTGGGAGGCCAGGAAGACGCAGGGGCCGACCATATCTTCCGGGTCGCCCCAGCGGCCCGCCGGGGTCTTGGCGGTGATGAACTGGTCGAAGGGGTGACGGCTGCCGTCGGGCTGGACCTCACGCAGCGGGGCGGTCTGGGCGGTGGCGATATAGCCCGGACCCATGCCGTTGCACTGGATGTTGTACTCGCCGTACTCGGAGGCGATGTTCTTGGTGAGCATCTTCAGTGCACCCTTGGCGGCAGCGTAGGCGGAGACGGTCTCGCGGCCCAGCTCGCTCATCATGGAGCAGATGTTGATGATCTTGCCCTCGCGCTTTTCCATCATATCAGGCAGGACAGCCTTGGAGCAGTTGAACGCACCGCCCACATGGACGTCGATGACCCGCATGAAGTCGGCGTGGCTCATCTCGACCATCGGCACCCGCTTCATCAGGCCGGCGTTGTTGACCAGGATGTCCACCGGGCCGACCTCGGCCTTGATCTTCGCCACCATCGCGTTGACGGCGTCCTCGTCGGAGACGTCTGCGGCATAGCCGTGAGCGTCAATGCCGGCGGCTTTATAAGCAGCCATGCCCTTCTCAAGGCTGGCCTCGGAAGAGCAGTTGAAGCAAATGGTGGCACCGCACTTGGCCATACCCTCTGCGATGGAGAAGCCGATGCCGTGCGCACCGCCGGTGACGAGGGCGACCTTACCCTTCAAATCGAAAGCCGATAAATCCATTGTATTCCTCCGTCAAAGTTAAATATTTAGCAAAACGCCCCGCATCGGTCTCCCGATGCGGGGCGTTGTATGGTGTACTTGTTTAGCGCAGGTCGGTGGTAGCGATGTTGTCCATGTCGTCAAACTCCATGTTCTCGCCGCCCATTGCCC
>OWIP01001078.1_pt1 | contig 18010 bp, 18 predicted proteins | sample 1732581 | NCBI WGS metagenome assembly OWIP01 (sample SAMN05065731, study PRJEB22554) | human gut metagenome | biome: ENVO:2100002; feature: ENVO:00000062; material: ENVO:00002003 | host: Homo sapiens | place: USA
TATTTCGGACTTTTGTATCTATTTTTCGTTCAACTGCGTAAAGCCGATAAGCACATTTTTTTATTATAACACATCCTGCCGCAATGCGCAAGGAAAATCAGGAGAAGTTTTCCAAAAATTTATGGGCACTTTATGCGCCGGACGTCACTGCAGCGCAGGGGCTGCCGGCAGCGCCGTCAGAACCGTGGTCACGCAGCAGAAAGCAAACTGCCGCGCGGAATGAGCAGTATTCTTCATCGTATTCCCCCCAATTGAGGTTCTTTTATTTATTTTACCCTGAATATGACAAAAAAGCAACTGCCTGCCCATCCGCAGCGGACGTTGACAGGAAAGATTTTGGTCATTATAATAGAAGTATCTATAAAGGAGGATACGCTATGAAACGAAGCGAACAGGATATCCGGTTCCAGTGGGACCTGACGAAGATCTACCCGGACACTGCGGCGTGGGAAGCCGCAATGCAGGAGGCTGAGGCCGCGCTTGCACCGCTGGCCGCAATTCCCGGCACACTCGGCACGTCCAAGGAAGCGTTCAAGAAGGGGCTTGACACCATCTACGCCTCTATGTTCAAAGTTGAGTTGCCTTATACCTATGCGTTTTTGAAGAAGACAGAGGACGGCTCTGTTGCGGAAAATCAGGAAATGGCCGCCCGCAGCGAAAGCCTGCTCGTCAAGTTCAGCGCCGCAACGGCGTTCCTGAACCCCGAAATTCTTGCGATCCCGGCGGAAAAGCTGGACGAATGGATGCAGGACGAGGCGCTGGCGACCTACCGGCACACAGTAGACGATATCGTCCGTATGCGCGCGCATACGCTCGACGCTGCGCGGGAGCAGATGCTGGCGCTGCTGGGCGACGCGGCAGGCACACCGAAGGCCGCGTTTGAGATGCTGACCGACGTTGATTTGCAGCTGCCGATGGTCAAAAACGAGGCGGGCGAGGAGGTACGCCTCACCGCCGGTACGTTCCCTGTCTTCCGCGAGAGCCGCGACCGCTCCGTGCGCGAGGGTGCGTTCCGCGCCATGTTCGGCACCTACCGGCAGTTCGGCGACGCCATTGCCACGCTCTATGGCGGCTCCGTCAAATTCGACACCTATTTCTCCAATCAGCGCGGCTACGCCTCCGCGTGCGAGGCGGCGCTGGACGGCGGCAATGTGCCCGTGTCCGTCTATGACAGCCTGATCGAGGCCGTGCACGAGAGCCTGCCCTCCATGCGCAAATATCTGGAACTGCGCCGCCGCGCGCTCAAGCTCGACAAAATCGACGTGTTTGATCTGTATGTCCCCATCGTGGAGGACGTCGACTATCCCATCGCGTTTGAGGACGCGAAGGAGCTGGTCAAGAAGGCGACGCTGCCGCTGGGCGAGGAATACCAGAAGCTGCTGGACCGCGCGTTCGCCGAACGCTGGGTCGATGTATATGAGAACGACGGCAAGCAGTCCGGCGCGTTCTCGTGCGGTGTGTTCGGCGTGCATCCGTATGTGCTGATGAACTATGCCGGAACACTCAACGACGCGTTCACGCTGGCGCACGAGCTGGGCCACTCTATGCACTCCTGGTTCTCCGATACGACGCAGGATTATGTCAACCACGATTACCGCATCATGGTCGCCGAGGTCGCCTCGACGGTCAACGAGGTCCTGCTGACCAAGTATCTGCTGAAGACCGAGACGGACGAAAAGCGCCGCGCATACATCCTCAACCACTTCCTTGAGAGCTTCCGCACGACGCTCTACCGGCAGACGCTGTTCGCAGAGTTCGAGCGCAAGGCGCACGATCTCTACGCTGCGGGCCAGCCGCTGACGGCCACATCGCTCAACAAGGTCTATCACGATCTCGAAGCCACCTATTATGACGGCATCGGCATCGACACGGACATTGACCCCGAATGGTCGTATGTCCCCCACTTCTACCGCGCGTTCTACGTCTATCAGTACGCGACCGGCTTCTCCTCCGCCGTGGCCATCGCCGAGCATATCCTGACGACCGGCGACGCAAGCGGCTATCTGAAGTTCCTCACGACCGGCGGCAGCGATTATCCGCTCGAAGAGCTCAAGATCGCAGGCGTTGACCTCACGAAGCCCGACACCGTCCGCAGCGCGCTGCGCGTGTTCGACGAGACGATCGACGAGCTGGCAAAGATCCTGCTGTAACCCGGCATTCCGCGACGTCCCCTGCCATACGCATGGCAGGGGACGTTTTTTGCGCACCGGAGGCGCAGACTGAATCCGGCATTTACAGTCCCGCTTCCTGTGGTACGATGGTCAAAGCAGCGCGGCGCATGGCCGCGTAAGATTGGAGACGAATCGGATGAAGAGCAGAAAACAGGTGCTGAAAAAGCTGTTTCTTTCCACGCTGTATCTCAGCGCGTTTACATTCGGCGGCGGGTATGTGATCGTCACGCAGCACAGCTGGCTCAGTCTGCAGGAGTTCGCCGATCTTGTCGCCATCGCGGCGTTTTTTGCCGTCTGCCTTGTCCTGCTCCGCAAAACAAAGCTCAGCCCGATCCTCGTCATGCTTCTGGCCGGAGCCGTCAATCTGCTGCTGCCGGCATAGCCGGACGGATGCCCCGGCGGATGTGCGTCATTCCTCCTATATGGGCTTCAGCCCTTTTTCGGCGGCAGACGGCGCAGGAGCAGATATCCGATGAGTCCGAGCACCAGCACGATCCCGGCGGCGATCACGTCTGCCCACTCAAAAACCTGCGGCCCGGCGATGAAAATTTCCGTCGGCCCGTCCGCGCCGCCGATAACGCCGACGGACGCAAAGCCGCGCAGATTCGTGACGGTTTTCAGAAGCCCGGCCAGCAGCGCAAGTACCGCCGCGCCAAGGCAGACGAACCGCAGCGGGCTTTTGCGGAACGCGTAGCCCGGCAGCTGCGCGGTAAGCTCTGCAGCGGCCTGCTTTGCCGGGCCAAGCGCGGCAAAGATCTCCGCATCCGTCTGCCCGGCCTCGCGCCGCTCATTGATCGAGCTGCGCAGGTCGTCCATCACCCGGTCCTTCATTTGCCCCGATAGCGGCAGCCGCCGCCGGACAGCGCGCAGATAGCGCGCAAGCTGTTTTTCATTCATGTCCTGCATCCTCCCCGCAAAAATGGTCCACTGCCGTCCGGAATCCGGCCCAGAGGCCGAGACGGCGTTCATTTTCTTCTCTGCCCTTTTCCGTCGCGGAATAGATCTTCCGCGGAGCCGCACGCCCTGTCTCCTGCTGCCAGACCGCTTCGATCAGCCCGTCGTCCTCCAGCCGGTATAAAATCGGGTAGAGCGTTCCCTCCCTGAGCGTAAACAGCCCGCCGGAACGGCTGCCGAGCTGCGCGATCAGCTCGTAGCCATAGGTCGGCCCCCGGCAGATCGTCTGCAAAACCAGCAGCTCCAGCACGCCCTTCTTGAGCTGCTGCAAAAAACGTTCTTCCATCCGCACCATCCTTGCATTTCTAAGTATTTTGTATTACTAAATATAAAGTACCATATTTCCCCCAGCCTGTCAAGCAAGACAGCGCAAAAAGGCTCCCTTGAAACCCACACGAATTCCAAGCAGAATGAGAAAGAATACGCCGGACCGCATCGTTCGGATTCCAATTTTTTATATTTTTGCGTCCATCTCTTGGGCGTTCGGATCGCAGTGGTGTTCTCAGGAGCGAAAAAATCCAGGCATCATCAGGATGTCTGGATTTTTGTGTTATCTGAAGGCTGCGATATTACATACCGCTGCCATGCTTGCGCATGGAATTGCCGGGCGATCGAACCCAATGGGTTCAGTCCGACATACGAATCACCAAAAAAGAAACCATCCGGATGGATGGTTTCTTTTTTGTGTTTTCGCTACACTATAGATGAACACGTTACAGCGGCTGATTTCTGTAATTTATTCTTTCGACTTGTCTTTACTCGCAATCTCATCGGTCGCTTCAATCAGATTCGTCACAACCTGATTGAGCTGCGCGGCGTTTTTTGATGTAATGACCGGCACGCCGGTCTGCTGCTCGATAGCCTTCCGGGCGTCGCCTGCGACCTTACCGCCGGAGCGTGCAACCTCGACGTTTTCTCGCAAACCTTCCGGCGCTTTCTGCTTGGAAATCTCTGTTGTTGTGGCTTCGGCCAGCATATTGAGGACCAACTCCAGCGTCGTCATGTTGTCGCGCAGGTTTTCTTTCTTCAAGCCCTTGAGATTCTTATACTGCCGCGTGTTCATTCCGGACCACGCTTTTGTGATCTCGTCGGTCAGAATCGCGTATTCCACACCTTTTTGAACGCCGCGCGCGTCCCATTCGTCGGTCAGCTCCTTGCGCACCTGAATCGCTTGCAGGCGCTGGTTGATCCATTCGCGGCTGTATCCCTTCTTGAGATAGGTTTCCAATGCGCGGTCAATCGTCAGTTCCGGATCGATCGTTTCTTCTATGCGCTCCCGGCCAACCTGTGCCAGCCAGAGCTTGAACGGCTCGGCTTTGGGCGAGGGAATGGACTGAATGATGCGAAGGAGCTGTTCCGTGTCGGCTACATCGGTGTTGTAGCATTTCCCGTCTGCCGAACGCATTTTCAGTTGACTACATTTTGTAGTCAACTCACTACCTTCTTTTTTCAGTCGGGTCTTCAGCACGCTCCAATATTTCGCCGCGTGGCGCTGATCCGGCTGATCGGTCAGCACAGCTACAACATCGACGATGGAAAAGTACCATTCTTCCTTTTCTGCATCCCATGCGGTGCGGATGCGCTTGTTCTCAAATAATTGGATTTTGTCATTCTGCGACATTGATTTTACCTCTGTCTGTCGAGATTGTGGGAAGCAGAAATCTATTACTGACTCGTTTTGATTTCTAATTGTGATATTTCAGCCTATTTTAATTCTATCCCATCGAAAAACTCATCAATAGGATACAGCTGCCTCGGCTGTCTTCCCCACCTGATTGTGTACTCCTTCGGCTCATGGATTCTTTTCTGAGGAAGAAGAATCCGATACTCTTTTTCTCCTGCAAAGTAGGTATCTTTGCAAAACAAAATGCGCTTCATGTTTTGCTCTGTAATTGTAAGTTGAATGCTCTCTCCGCTATTTGCTACCTCAACCATTGACGCGAGAAGTTTATTGTGTTTCGACACGACTCCGGGGCATCGAGAAACATATTCAATCATTTCTTTGATGACACCTTTAGGGGAAAAATCAAAATATTTCACCTCATCATAGGAAACCATCCCCAGTTCAGACAGGCTCCTGATGAACAGTTCCGGTCGAAAGAACACGCCAGCCGTATCTGCTTTTGGAAAGTGTGCTTTTATAGTATCTCTAATTGTGTCGCTAATCGTAATAAATCGTTTCCCCTTCGCTTCTCGGATAGTACAGTCCCCTGCTGATATGCAAGTAATACAAAATATAGGTATGTTGTCAGTATCAGCAAGTCCGAGAGACACGGTTATATTCGGTTGGCGAAAAGATAGCCCGGTGTTTGTCTCAGTCATAATGGCATTTCCGTTTTTCAACTGCAGAATTGCTTCAAATGCATCTCCTTGTCCCTTTAACCCGTTTGTCTTCTCGATTCCACGAAACTTCACCGCATTGGAAAAGTACATCTTACCGTCGAATAATCGCTTGACATATTTGCGTTCCCCGAACTTTACAAAAAGCACACTTTTATTATCCATTTTGCTCACACTAATAAATTTCGCTTAATACTCCACTATCCAGCGCAGCCCACCATGTTGCGCCGAAGTCCTCGGTATAGCATAAACCTGCCACATTGCCATGGTGGACGGCATTGTTCATCAGGCGGGACATCTTGCCTGCGTAGTCGCTGTTGCAGGCGGGGCTCATCATTCCATCTTTCTTTGCCAAGTCTCTCATTGCAAGCTTGGTCATCGGACTGTAGCAAACGAACGAGGTTTTCTTCATGCTGTATTCTCTTGGGTAATTCGTCATTTTCTTTAGTATACCAGTCCGGCGTGTTTTCGTCGAGAGATATTTCCATATGTACGGCAGATTCTATCATCCGCAGAAGTTCCGCCTTAGATAGACCACCTGCGTTCGCTTTCCGGAGATACCATCGTCTTGCATCCATCGTCAGCTCTGACTCCATGATGACCACGTTCAGCGTCCAGCCGATTTTCATCGCCAACCGGAGGAGCGTTTGGTCATTTTCATAAGTCCTATAAAAATCGCGCATCCGGCGCACATTGCGCGGAGAAAAGCCTGTACGGTCAGGGAAATTCGCCTGCAAGAACTCTGCGGCTGCGACGGCTGCGCCCTTCTCCGGGCGCTGTCTGACAGCCTTACCGATAGCATGGATTTCGCCCATCTGAGGAAGATTCTGCGCAAGAATTGCGGCCAATTCCCGATACATTGTACCGTAATCCACAGGTTTTCTGACGTTCATGACTTCTCCTTTCCGCGCTGCCGCGCATCGTATATTTCGTCGTTTTGCGAATAGCCTGCTACAATATTTTGTGGTATGATTGCCCTGTTCGTTTGATTCTTGCGAGGGAGGAGCGATTATGCACTACACCGATAACGAAGCCGCCCTGATCGGCGGTCTGATTTCAACTTATTTCTTTCAGCCTGCCGTGCCCGCATCCTTGAAAGATGCCTATAGCCGCGTTTTGGAGCATCTGCATCAGAATGCCCTCACTTCTTCTGACCTACAGCAGATCCGAAAGGCTGTGAATTTTCTGATGCCCATGTGCCAAGCAAACCGGCAGACGCAGCGGGAGCTTATGGGTGTCAACGCAAGGACAACGGCGTTGCTAAATATCTCGCGATAATTACTCTTTCTATTTTCAGGGCAAAGAAGACCCCGGTGTTAGACCGCGTCCTTCTTTGCCCTGATTCTTTTTATGTCTATTCTAGAAAATAGGGAAGACCTTTGCTATACTAAAAACAACCTTATCGTGTGTCGCTACAGGAAGGAAATCAAAATGGAAAATCCAAAGTATATTTCATCATTAAGCGAATATCTGCAGGCTATTGAAGCACTCAAATTTCACTATCCAAATGCGCCCCTTGTTCAAAATCCAACCAGTAATCCATTTTTGTTTCGTGGGTTATCTAACGTCTCTTACTCATTGCTGCCAGGTATTTTACGAGGTCACAAGCAAAAATTTGAAGATCATATAGCAGTAGAAAACAACCTTTATACAACTTGGGCAGATGAGTATGGAATTCTTAACTATTTTATATGCGAAGCGTCTGCATATTTAAAGATACCTGCCACAAACCATCACCAATGGCTAGAGTATGCACAGCATTATGGTGTGCCGACAAGATTATTGGACTGGACAAGCAATCCTTTAGTTGCGTTGTTCTTTGCCTGCCGCAGCGATCATGATGCCGACGCAAAAGTGTGGCTTCTTCACCAAAGAAATTATTTGCGCTTTCTTGCTACAAACATGTCCGCACCGGATGGAAAAACCATTTCTCAAATCATAGACGATCTTCTTTTTTGTAAATCCTCCATCAAATACCCATTTATATATACGCCGTACTATGTTGATACCAGAATGAGTGCCCAGAGCAGTTATTTTATGGTTTGGGGTGCAGATCCAATTGCACTTGAAAATATATTTACACCTGAAATGTACTGTATGCAGTTCAAGGAAAACACAAATGGTAGAGTATACGGTAACCATGAGCGCAACGCCTTATCTTTTGCCCTATATATTCATGCAGATCGGAAACAGACGCTCATGCGTGAATTAGATTCTGTAGGTATCAATGAAAAGACTCTGTTCCCAGGACTCGATGGTATTGGTCGTTATGTTGAGCAAAGGTTCAGATTTAATTATAATGAAGCTATGCAATGTCTCTAGCCGAAAAACCATAGTATTAGCTCCACTATTGTTGTCCTTGGCATTTTCTTATCTTTACCGCTCACAATCATTTTGGATATTTGTATCAATTTGTAGAGCGTAAAAGCCTGAAATGATTACTACATATAGCTCTTGAATCGACCGGCAAGATTCGAGTTGAACAACTCCTGCCAGCACTTCTTTAATCGATGAGAGAGGTATCAAACACGGATTCTCTTCACCCCATACAGCATCACTTACTTTTGAAAAAGCATATCGGCATTTTTCCGGCACACTGGGCTCTGTCGGAAGGTCTCTCTTTTGCAAATCAAAATTCATCGTTTGGAGCGCATCAAAAAGTACATTTATTTCTTGTCTGCATACCGTTTGATACTGCTGTACAATCATTCTATTTTCTTCATCTGCGATATTCGTTTCAAGAATCAATTTCAAACGCTCAATTCGGTAATTGTAATAATCATTATTCAAACGTGCTACCGACTCCTGCTTCAAAATCTGCAATTGTTCAAGTGGATCATCTATCTTCTCAATTCTTCTATTCTGATAATTTGTAAAAAACTCAGTTGCAATACTGTCAATTCGAGTCATCAATGTTCTGAGATATTCATATCGCTTCTGAGCAAACACTAGAAGTTCATCAAACCATATATCAAGAAAAATTGGCTCCTTATTAAGTTCATTGCTATATAGTATTACGCTAAAGTCTCCTGGTCCAAGTCCACCAGAAGACCAACTAGCATACCTGCGCTCTTTTTTCGTGCAATCGCCAAAATAATCTTCCAAATTCACTGGGTGTGCCGCGAAGCATGCTCTTAGCATTTTAAAGTAGTTATTATCTGATGTCGAAGCTATCTTCCGGCAAAAGCATGTGCCATCACTTTCAAACGGAATAGAATGCGTACCAAACAACACTCTGTGCAGTTGCTGGACGGCTTCCCACAAAACATCAATACACATGATAAAATTCATAACTTTTATACTTGCAGCATTGCTATTGTTTCTCTGGAGGTGTCTCGTATCAATATCCTCCACAACAATGCTAATCCAATCCATAGCAGAGCAGATAACGTTCCACTGATTCTTTTGATTGCGGTTCCGATAAATATGATAGATTAAATCCAAATTGCTCACTTTATCACGGAATTCCTTAAGCAAGCTAATATCCATGTTTACATTCCTCCAACACCAGAATTTTCCGCATCTCAACAACTAAACTATATCAGCATTTTTCTTTTATGTCGAGACAATATTTCCTGGTGTTAGGTTGACCGAACACTCTTCATATTTTAGAGTGAAGGGAGTCGCCACGCCGCCCAAACCGTCCTTTACTGATTTAACATATTATTGTTGATCAATCATTTGAAACTTCAAAGTATCTAAAAGATTTATTAAAACGAGGTGTCTACATGGCCAGCGGAAAATTTCGTTCAGAGTCCCATTTAATTGACCAGAAAGCAGTGTTCTTTGTACGGGAGAATCTTCCCACTGAATGGGTTGTTCGAGAATTAACTCCCGATTACGGACTCGACCTGGATGTAGAAGTTTTTGAAAAAGAAAACGGAAGAATCACTACATTGGGAGAACGACTATATCTGCAAGTTAAAGGGACCACTATGGCAAACTACATTGACGTCACATATGGAACGAAAGACGTTATGAGTACAAAGAGGTGTGTATCCTTTTCCCTCGATACTGGACTACTTCATTTAGTTGAAAGAGTTGGAAACTCATTGCCTATTTTGCTTGTCGTTGTCGACTTAAGTTCAAAGAACGCATACTTTTCCTGTTTGAATGACTATTTAGAGTATGTACTGAAGGATGATACAAAATGGAGGATGCAAAAGTATAAGACAATTCACATTCCTTGTGAAAATACGCTGCAAATGGCGCAGTTACTCCATTGGTATTCCATGCGTCCAAAGATCAATAGTTTCTTTGCACAGGCCGCTGCATTGGCAAGCGACGTAAAGTATGCTGCAACCGCAGATGATTACATAAATATGGTCTGTAATTTTTCCATTAAAATTCAAAATTCGGACATATGGAACTGTACCAAATTAGGTTTCTCATTCCTGAGCCACGCGCAAAAAATAGTAAACTGTATTGTAAACGCTCAATACTGTGAAGAATCTCAATATTTGTTCCAAGATTGCAAAGCCAACGAATTATTTTCGATGCTTTCTTTTGATAATCTGACATTTGATCAAGCAAATAAATTATTCACAGCAAGCAGGCTCCTTGAATGCATAGAAAATGCTAATTCTATATACTTATCTAATTTGAGGCAGTTGTTTTCCGTCACTGCATATGACGCTCTGGTTCAAACATAACTGTGCATGGTGTCGGGCTCGTTTTAATTTCGCATAAGCCTTACGTCTCATCCATTTTCAGTTGTTGATACTGATGTATATGCAATTTTTCACGCTAAGAAACTCTCCAAAGGATGTCGTGATCACGTTGCATTGTCCGGTCATGTTTTTATTTTTGTCCATTTCATCATAGTGCAAAGAAAAAAGCTGTTGTTATAACCGTGCTTTTCGTTGCCCTGTTTTTATAACACCCGAACCATCTGCTCATAGAGCAGAACGTACTTTTCATCAATAATTCGGTTGTCGTGGTAATGCCCAAACAGCCAGTAATGGAACTGGCTGCGGCATCGGATTTCTTCCAGAAAGTCTGTCAGCCTGTCCGACTTGAAATCGGCGTTGATTTTCTGCTGAATCGCTGTCGGTGCGCAGTGTGTGATGATGTAGTCGACTTTCCAGTCCAGTCGTTCCAGCGTCTGCCGGGCTTCCGCATATTCTTCATCGGACGGCAATTCTCCCTCCCACCATGAAATGTGGTTGATACGAAACTGCCCGCGATTACGGCATAAGCTGTCATATTGTCCGTAAAAATCTGAGCTTTCCATGTCCAGAATACCATCCGCAATGTCATGGCTCTGTGCGCCGCCCATTGTGAAGAACGTGCGGCCTTGCAGCTCAAACGCCTGCCCGCGCATCAGATGGATGACGTGTGGGCGGATTTTATGCACCTTTCCACTGTGCCATAGCTCCACGGGATACTCGCTCAGAGCGTCAAAATTCTCGTGATTGCCGTCTACGAACAAAACCGTAAACGGCAGAGCTTCCAGTCGGTCGAGCTGCGGATCGTCGCTCTTATCGCCATGCCAAACAAGCCCTGCATCGCCGCAGACAATCATGTAGTCATCCTTCGCCATCTCAGCCTGCTCCGGAAAGTATTGTGGCTGAAACCGGAGGCTGTTCCCGTGAAGGTCGCCTGTCGCATAAATCATTTTCACCGCTCCAATCGTTGCTTGATTTCCGCGCCGCTCTTGATCCGTACCAGCACCTCATCAGCGGAAAGGACTGTCACGCGCTCTACGATCTGACGGACAGCGTTTTCGTTCCATTCTGTGATCGTGGATGCGGTGCTCTCTATGGCTTGTTCTGTCTGCTTCATGCGGGTGCAGACGCGGTCTGCATCGGTGCTGCTTTGCAGAATTGCTTCCTTCTGCCTTTTGAGGGAAGTCTGCTCGGAAAGGATTCCTGCAAACTGTGTGTTGCAGGATTCTTTATCTTCGGCATCAATGGCTTCCGCCAGTAGCCGCTGGAATTGCTCATCTAACTGCACCAGCCGTTGTTCGATATCGGCAAGGCTCATGGTCTGACCTCGCACCGGCAGAAGCTCCACGGAAACCGCATTCTTGATAAGATTGAGCAGTGCTGGTTTGTTGCTCATGGCGGAGTTGATTGCTGCCAGAATCGCCGCCTGCAGCGGTTCTTCCTTGATCGTTAGGGAATCGTGGCAGTATTTTGTGCCGTAGTTCAGGCGGCTGGTGCAGCGCCAGACGGGATATTTTCGTCCGAGAGATGTCCATGTGCAGCGGCGGTATAGTGTGCCGCATTCGCCGCACACGAGCCTGTCCGATAAGGCGTATTTGCTTGTATAACAGGAGCGTCCTGTCACAGCCGATTTGGATGGGCTGCGCAGGGCGCTCCGACGTGCCATTTCTGCTTTCACTGCATTGTACTGCTCCCGGCTGACGATGGCCTCATGATGGTCTGGCATATAGTATTGCGCCATCTGACCGACGTTCTTAATGACCTTCTTGCTGATCACATCTGTCCGGAATGTTTTCTGGAGCAGGACATCGCCGCAGTATTTTTCATTTGTCAGGATGCTCTTGATGGATGTTGTTGTCCATTTTGATTCTCCGAGAACCGTTTTGATCTGATTTTCCTCCAGCCAGTCTTGCAGATTTCGCAAGCTGGCGCCGCTCTCATATCGCTTGTAGAGTTCGCGCACGATTTCTGCTTGCTCCGGTATGACGCGGAATTTGCCCTCTGTGTCTTTTTCGTATCCATAAAGTCGATAGCATGGAACCTTGAGCGTTCCAACTTTTGCGTGCATCTGCCGGCCGCGCCGGATGTTGCCGGAGATGGATTCGCTTTCGGACTGTGCCATCGCGCCGTACATCGTAATCATAAATTCGCTGTCTGGCGGCAAGGAGTTGATATTTTCTTTCTCAAAGAGGACGCCGATGCCAAGCTGCCGGAGGATGCGCGTATAGTTGATACAGTCAAGCGTATTGCGTGCAAACCGCTGAATGGATTTTGTGAGTATGAGGTCGATCTTTTTCTGCTTGCATTGACGGATCATCCGCAGGAATTCTGTACGCTTTTTCGTGGACGTGCCGGTAATACCTTCATCGGCTGCTGTACAGAAAGGACTAATAATTTCACGCCGTACAGGACTCCCGGCGCAAGGTTTCCAGCAGAGATTCAATCTCATCGGCAAGGTTCAGCCGGATATCCATGCGCCCGTCCGGGTAGATGGTGACGGATTGCAGCAGCTCGATTGAGATTTCTCTGGTCAGCGCCGTAATCCCGGCATAGCTTTTGAACTGCTCAATTACGGCATTGCCGCTGTCGTCGTTGCCGCTTATTTTGCGCTCCAGCTCCAAGACCGTGTGAGAAACATCCTCCGCCTGCGCCGTCAGAGCTTTCTTCTGCGCCGCGAAGCTCTCGCGGGAGATTTCCCCCTCTACCAGCCGCTCATAGAGGTCTTGCAATCGCTCGTCAAGCTGGGCTTTCCGGCTCTGGAGCGTCTGCAAGCGGCGCTGCGCCTGTTTGCGATCAAGCTGCCGCTGTGCCTGCCTTGTTTGCAGGAGACGGTCTATGCTGACGGCGTATTGGGCATAGACCTGTATGGTGTCGATCACCGCTTCCAGAATATCGGCCTCCGGGACTTTTTCCTCCGAGCAGTCAAAGCCGGTATTCAGCCGTTTCGTGACGCAGCGGTAGGAGCCGTTCTTCTTATTGTCCCGCTGCATGGCATGACCGCATACGCCGCAGATCACCTTGCGCTTCAGCGGATTCCCGCCGCCCGTCATGACTTCTCGCTCCCTGTATTCCCGCATACAAGTCTGCGCTTTTTCAAACAGCGCCTCCGGCACGATGGCTTCATGTCTGTCGGGGACAACGATCCAGTCATTGCGGGAGATTTTGACTGTATGCGTGCTGCCTACAATGTCCCGGCTCCGTTTGCCGTACACCGTCTTTCCAATATACCGCTCGTCCCGCAGGAATTTTGCGACCAGATTGGCCGTCCAGAAGTTTTCCTCCTGGATACTGCGCCACGGTGTTCTTGTGCAGCCGGCTTCAACCTTGTAGTTCTTTGGAGAGCTTACGCCCTCACCGTTCAGCGCCGCCGCGATTTGCCACGTCTTTGCGCCGTCTGCCGCCATTTGAAAGATACGCCGTATCACGTCGGCGGCTTCGGTATCTATCAGAAGATGATTTTTGTCTTTTGGGTCTTTGACGTATCCATACGGCGCATAGGGACTGAGAAATGCCCCGCACTCGGCCCGTGCTTTTTTTGCGTTTTTGACCCTGCGGGAGAGGTCACGGCTATACAGGTCGTAGATCAGCGTCCGAAACGAGGTATCGAGGCTGTCGATATCCAGCGGATTGCTGCTGTCAAAACCGTCGTTGACGGAAATGAAGCGCACGCCGAGGAACGGGAATACGCGTGAGATGTAGTCTCCCACGGTGAGATAGTCACGACCAAAGCGGGAAAGGTCTTTTACAATGATGCAGTTGATTTGCCTGTGCTTGACCTGCTCCAAAAGCTCCTTTACAGCGGGCCGCTCGAAGTTTGTACCGCTCCAGCCGTCGTCACAAAATTCCAATATTTCAGAATCGGACAGGTCTGCGTGACTGGACACATATTCCCGGAGGAGGCTGCGCTGGTTGGATATGCTCTCGGATTCGTTCTTTTCGCCGGTTCGCAAATCCTCATCCTCGCTGGATATGCGAAGATACATCGCCGTTCTCATGCGTCAGTTTTCCTCCCTTCCAGATATGTACAGAGCTCCTTGTATTCGTCCCGGTAGCGGAACACGATCTCGATATTGCTGTCACCGGCCACATACACGCGCTCAATCAGCGCCTGCGCCATTTCTTTTGTCAAAGCATCCGCGCCCCGGAAGCTGCCGAAGGCCGCAAGGAACGGGTTTTCCGGCGTGTGCGCCGCTTCTGCCACCTGCTGGCGGGTCAACGTTTCAATCAGCCGCTCCGCTTCTTCTGCTTCGGCCTTGTAGCGGCGTTTCAGTGTCATATACTCCTGCTCGGTCATGAGCTGATCCACATAGTTCTGATACAAGCTGTCGTACAGGCCGTTGTAGCGCTTGAGCGCCCTTTTCGCGGCGTCCAGCCTGCCTTGCAGCGTCGCGGTCTGCTTTTTGTACTTTGGCGAGCCGTTTAGTCTGCGGACAATGGCTTCCATATCGGCGGCAAGGGCGATCTGGGTTTGAATGGCTTGCAGGAGCATGGGGAACAGTGCGTCCTCCCGGATGTTTTTCAGCGGACAGCTGCCAATGTCGTTGGCGTGGGTCGGGCAGATAAAGGTGTACCACAGCTTTTTTTCGTGGCTCACATTCTTGTACCGCACCAGCGGACGCTTGCAGTCGGCGCAGTAGACCAGCCCCTTGAGGATGTTTTCGGTGGTTTCCAGATGCGTGAATCTGCCGAGGTTTTCAAAGTATTCCGCATTTTTGCGTCGGGCAAGCTCCTGCACCTTATCGAATGTCTCCCGGTCGATCAGCGGCTCGTGGGTGTTTTCCACGACGACCCATTCCTCTCGTGGCTTCTTGTACTGCCCCCGGTTTTCGTAAAAGGACTGCCGCTTCTTTCCCTGCACCATGTGTCCGATGTACACCTGCCGGGACAGAAGGTTCTTGACCGTCTGAACATACCAGCTCACGCCGTTATATTTCTCCGTTTTGCATACCCCGGTGTTGTACAGGTAGGCGGAGGGGGATGGTACGCCCTCATCGTTGAGCCGCCTTGCGATCTGCGTGACGCTCACACCCTCGGCTCGCCACCGGAATATCTGCCGGGCAACGGGAGCCGTCGCTTCGTCCGGCTCCAGCTTGTGGGGATTATCCGGTTGTTTGCGGTAACCGTAGGGAGCCCACGCCCCGATGAAATCGCCGTTTTTCTGCTTCGCCGCCAGTGCGGAGCCGGACTTTCTGGAAATATCCTTGCTGTAAACCTCGTTGATGAGATTTTTCAGCGGAACCAGATAACCGTCCGCGCCCCGCTGAGCGGTGAGGGTATCAAAGCCGTCGTTGACGGCAATAAAACGAACGCCCAGGAACGGGAAAATTCGCTCCAGATAGTTGCCGGTTTCCTTGTAGTTTCTGCCAAAGCGGGATAGGTCTTTAACCACGATGCAGTCTATATGCCCTTTGCGTACTTCCTCCATCATCTTTTCAAACTGAGGACGGTCAAAGTCCGTGCCGGTTCGTCCGTTATCGCAGAACAGCCCATACAGGGTAAGCGTTGGGTCATCTTTGATGAACCGGAGCAGCAGGTTTTTCTGCCCCTCTATGGTATCCGCGCCGGGTTTGCCGCTGTCCTCTACGGAAAGGCGGACATAGGCGGCAGTGCGGTATTGCTTCTGCGCCTGTGCGGGAGCTTCCATCGCCGGAATGACCGGGTTTATCTTTCGTTTCGTTCTTGCCACTTATACCACCTCTCTGATCTGCGCACGGCGCAGTATATCCGTCTGCCATGCAAATTCGTCCGCAAAGCGGAAGCGGACTTCCACGCGGTTATCCCTGTAAATGAGGATGCGGTCGATCAGCGCCACAACGATGCTGCGCTCCAATTCCGCGATGTTCAGGTGCTTTCTGAACTGCGCCATCCATTCCCGGTGCTCGCCGCCGTGTTCTTTGATCTGCGTAAGGGTCTCCTGCAAGGCGTCCATCTGTTTTTCGCACTCGGCGCAGCGTCCTGCGTAATTCTGCTTGAGCCTTGCGTATTCGTCCCGGTCGATGATGCCATCTGCAAGGCTTTCATACAGGGACATGAGCAGCTTCTGGAGCCGCTCATGCTCTGAGCGCTTTTTGTCGAGCTGCCGCTGCACCTTCTGGGCTTCTGCGGTTCTCAGGGGGGCGGTATCCGTCATGGCAAGAATATCGTCCAGGTCTACTACATCCCGGATATACTGCCGAAGCGTTTCCAGCACGATATCTGCAAGCGCCTCGTCGCGCATCCGGTGGGGCGAACAGGATTTATCCTGCTTGTGCGCGGCGCAGACGTAGTAGACATACTTTTTATTGCCGGAGGGAACGGTTTTGCGCACCATGCTTGCGCCGCACTCCCCGCAGAACACCATGCCGCTGAAAAGCTGCACGGCGCTGTCGCCGGGGCTGCGGCGGGTATCCAATGAGAGCGCCTTCTGTACGCTGTCAAAGTCCCGGCGCTCAATGATGGCTTCGTGGGCGTCCGAAACGATTGCCCATTCGCTTTCCGGCTTTGTGACGCGCTTTCGCACCTTGTAGCTGGGTGTGGTTTCTTTTCCCTGAATGAGTATGCCTGTGTAGACCGGATTTTTCAGGATACGCAGCACGGCGTTGGCCGACCATGCCGCCTGCGGGTTCGCCTTGAAGGAGGTGGCAAACCTCATGCCCAGCGATCTTTTGTATTCCATGGGCGAAAGCACGCCGCTGTGATTCAATCGGGCGGCAATGTCCTGCGGACTCACGCCCTCCAGCTTCCACGAAAAGATGTCCCGCACGATATCTGCGGCATATTCGTCTACGATCAGGTGATTTTTGTTTGCTTCATCCTTCAGATAGCCGTATACGGCAAATGCGCCGATATACTGGCCGCTCTTGCGCTTGACCTCAAGCTGGGTGCGGACTTTCACGGAAATATCCCGGCAGTAGGCTTCGTTTATGAGGTTTTTGAACGGAATGATAAGCTCGTCCGAAGCGTTTTTTCCGCCGAGACTGTCGTAGTTGTCGTTGACGGCGATGAACCGCACGCCTAAAAATGGGAATATCTTCTCGATGTACTCGCCTGCGTCCAGGTAATTGCGGCCAAAGCGTGAGAGGTCTTTTACGATGATGCAGTTGGTGCGTCCCGCCTTTACGTCCTCCAGCATTTTCTTAAAGCTCGGACGCTCGAAATTGGAGCCCGTGAAGCCGTCGTCGATCCTGACGGCGTATTCCCGAAGCTCCGGGCGGGAGCGGATAAAGTCACGCAGCAGCTCCCGCTGCCCGGTGATGCTGTTGGATTCCTCTTTATCCCCATCGTCCCTCGACAGTCGGAGGTAAAGTGTGGCGTTCCAGATTTTTGTTTCGGTGTTGTGTTGCATATTGCCAGCTCCTTTCCTCCAAAATTGTACCCTGCGTTGCGCAGGACTGTCGAGGATGTCGCAGGATCAGCCCTTTGTGCGGATATATGCTTCCAGTCTGTCCTCCAGTGAAACATCCGTATCGGCGAAGCTGACCCTGACCACATATTTTCCGTGCCGGTAGCAGTAGGGGTTGCCGATCTGACGGATGAAATCGAGAATGCGCTCCCGCTTGGGCAGCGCCGTGTTGACCTTTACGTCGCGGATATCCACCAGCGTATTGTGGTCAACGGTGCGAACATCCATATCGGATGCCGTATATGCGTCCATGCCATACCTCCTTGTTTTGTTTATTCCATGGTTATGATTGGATATATAAATCTATGAGCCCGAGCCGAGGGCAGAAGAATAGGGCTGTGACGGAACACAGCCCCATGGTTTCCGGCCTCGATGCGGATAAAAAAGAACCTTCCCTCAGAACTTCATGGGAAGGGTCGAATGCCTGCGCCTGCCGTTGTAAATGCGGTAGAACAGGTTGACGTAGCGCTTTACGCCCCGCAGCTCCTTTTCCGCCT
>OWIP01001097.1_pt1 | contig 17786 bp, 9 predicted proteins | sample 1732581 | NCBI WGS metagenome assembly OWIP01 (sample SAMN05065731, study PRJEB22554) | human gut metagenome | biome: ENVO:2100002; feature: ENVO:00000062; material: ENVO:00002003 | host: Homo sapiens | place: USA
TCTACACTTCTAGCTTCGTCGGCAGCGTCAGATGTGTATAAGAGACAGGAATGGCTGAAAGCCAAAGGTACAACGCTGGGAGCCGACAACGGTATCGGTGTAGCTACAGAACTGGCTATCCTCGCAGACGACAGCATTCAGCACGGACCTCTGGAATGTCTGTTTACGGTGGACGAAGAAACCGGACTGACAGGTGCCTTTGCCCTGAAAGAAGGTTTCATGAACGGTGATATTCTGTTGAACCTCGACTCGGAAGATGAAGGAGAACTCTTCATCGGCTGTGCAGGAGGTATCGACTCCGTTGCAGAGTTTACATATAAAGAGGTAGACGTACCTGCCGGATATTTCTGCTGCAAGGTGCAGGTAAAAGGATTGAAAGGCGGACACTCCGGTGGAGATATCCATCTGGGACTCGGTAATGCCAATAAGATATTGAACCGTTTCCTGAGTCAGACTTTCCAGAAGTATGATATGTACTTGTGTGAAATAGACGGTGGTAATCTGCGCAATGCCATTGCACGCGAAGCACACGCGGTTATTGCTATACCGGAAGATTACAAGCATGACCTGCGTGCCGATCTGAATATTTTTGCAGCGGAAGTACAAGCTGAGTATGCCGTAGTCGATCCGGGGTTGCAACTCATCTTAGAATCGGAAAACACCCGTGCGAAAGCCATCGACAAAGATACTACGAAGCGTCTGCTGCAAAGCCTCTACGCTTGTCCTCACGGAGTGTACGCTATGAGCCAGGACATTCCCGGACTGGTAGAAACGTCTACAAACCTTGCATCCGTCAAGATGAAGCCGGGCAACGTTATCCGCATCGAAACCAGCCAACGCAGTTCTACCGCTTCGTCTAAGCAAGATATAGCCAATATGGTACGTACCGTATTCGATATGGGAGGCGCCAAAGTTACTTTCGGTGAAGGCTATCCGGGCTGGAAACCTAATCCACACTCTGAAATACTGGAAATCGCCGTCGAGTCATACAAACGTTTATTCGGTGTAGATGCCAAGGTGAAAGCTATCCATGCCGGACTGGAATGCGGTCTGTTCCTCGATAAGTATCCGGCGCTGGATATGATTTCCTTTGGTCCTACTTTGCAGGGTGTGCACTCTCCCGATGAACGGATGCTGATTCCTACAGTAGATAAGTTCTGGAAACACCTGCTGGATATCCTGGCTAATGTTCCCGTAAAGAGATAACCCACATCCCTTATTCCTCTTATACGGATGGTTAAAGGGGAGTATGTAAAAGATGGCATCTTTTGATGTAAAAGATGCCATCTTTCGTAACATAAGATGCCACCTTTCGCTGCAAAAGATGGCATCTTTTGCATAATAGCCTATAGAGATGTAACTCCTTTCAATATACCATCGTCTCATCAAGGTAGTAAGATAAAAGCGAAAGATATAATAAAGCGAAAGAAATACCGTTATTTAGTAAAACCTACAGAACGTACGGTATGAAATCGAAAGCACTATACCTTATATATATATTCCCGGTACTTTTCCTGTTGTCCTTTGTCGCGTGCGACGACATGGATGATTATTCGTCCGACCCGAAGCATACACTTTGGTTCTCACAGGACACGCTGCGTATGGACACCGTACTCACCGGCATTCCCACTTCCACCCGCCAACTGAAAGTTTACAATCCACATAAGAAGGCATTGCTGATATCTTCCATTATTCTTGCCGATGCCGGCAAATCCGGTTTCCGTATCAATGTGGATGGCATTAGGGGAGATCAATTCTCCGACATAGAAATTGCAGGAGAAGACAGCCTCTACATTTTTGTAGAAGCGACTCTGCCTCAGCAGGACAATGCCGACATCAGGTTGATAAAAGACTCTATTCTCTTTCAACTGAATGGCATCCGGCAAGAAGTTAAGCTACGGGCGTATGCACAGGATGCTTTTACTTTCCGGGGGAAAGTAATCGAGAAAGATACATTGATAGCCTCCCGACGGCCGATATTGATTTATGACAGTATCAGCGTGGCTCCGGATGCGCACTTAACGCTGGCGGCAGGTACCCGCCTGTATTTCCACGGAAAGGCTGGAATGCAGGTGCACGGACGCTTATCTGTGACAGGCAGCCTATCCGCCCCGGTCGTTTTCCGTGGAGATCGCACCGACCGTATGTTCCCTTATCTTCCTTACGACCGATTACCGGGACAATGGGGCGGCATACGATTCTACAAGACCAGTTACGAGAATCATCTTGTTTATGCAGACATTCATGGAGGAAGTTTCGGTATTCGCTGTGACTCTTCGATGACAGACCGCAGGAAACTGACATTGGAGTCTTCTATCATACGGCAGGTATCAGGCAATGGACTGGAGTTGACATCATGCCAGGTGGTGGTAGGAAACAGCGAAATCAGTAATGCGGGAGAGAATTGCGTCAGTTTGTTAGGAGGAGATTATACATTCACTCACTGTACGCTGGCTAATTATTTCAGTTGGAACGTACGGAAAGGAACAGCATTGCAAATCCGGAATGAACAGGATGACATGGCCTATCCGCTTTCATCAGCCATATTCCGCAACTGTATCATTGCAGGTTCGGGCACGGATGAAGTCAACGGAGGACGCTCCAAGAATGAGGGTATAGCTTTCAATTATTACTTCTCACACTGCCTCATCAACTCGGTGAAAGAAGAGAATGACAAGATAGTCAATGTGATTTGGGAGAAAGACGATAACTTCTTGCTGATGGATAGCCGTACACAGGAATACAGCTTTAACCTCAATGAAAAGTCTAAAGCCACCAATTTAGGAAAGCAAGAAGATGCTATCGCTTATCCGACAGACAGAAATGGGAACTCCCGACTACAAGATACAGCACCGGATGCAGGATGTTATGAATCTATGATCCTGCCATCACACTAAAAACGGCTTTCAATGAACATTAAACAATATATCACCTTTTCATTTCTGTTCGCTCCTTTTTTCTTCCTCTACGGACAAACGAAGAGAGATACTCTCTCTTTTCGCGTCGTCAGCTATAACGTTGAAAACTTATTCGATTGCCGCCACGATACGCTAAAGAATGATTACGAGTTTCTACCCGACGCGATGCGCCACTGGAATTATACGAAATATAAGAAGAAACTGGATGCCATAGCCCGCACGATCACAGCCGTAGGTGGTTGGACTCCGCCTGCACTCGTAGCCCTTTGCGAAGTAGAAAACGACAGCGTATTGCGCGATCTGACCCAGCGTTCGGTTCTTAAGGAAGCCGGATACCGCTATGTAATGACCAACTCACCCGACCAGCGCGGAATTGATGTGGCACTGCTCTATCAGAGAGATCAGTTCAAATTGATTTCCCATCAGGGTATTCCCATACCTCACAGATCCGGCAAAAAGAAATTCCGCCCTACACGGGATATACTGCACGTCTGCGGAATGTTGCTGAACAGCGATACCCTGGACATCTTTGTTGTACATCTTCCATCCCGTTCAGGAGGTGCAAAGGAGAGTGAACCCTACCGTCTATTTGCTGCCGGACAGCTGAAAGCCGCGGTAGACAGTATCTATTCCCATCGGCATCATCCGCAAATTCTTATCATGGGAGACTTCAATGATTATCCCGATAATGCATCCGTCAACAAAATACTCTCAGCAGAAGCACCAGCCCAGAACGGTGACAGCCTGCAACCGCAAAAGCTCTATCACTTACTTGCCCGCAAGAGCGCAATTCGAAAGCACTTCGGCAGTTACAAATATCAGGGTGAATGGGGATTACTGGATCATATCATCGTGTCCGGCACTCTTCTTCAACCGGATGCGGATTTCTGCACCGGCGAGGATAAGGCTGATGTATTTCATTCTTCGTTCCTATTGACGGAAGATAAAAAGTATGGCGGTGTACAGCCATTCCGCACTTACTACGGGATGAAGTATCAAGGTGGTTACAGCGATCACCTCCCTGTATGGACGGATTTCCGGCTCATTTATTAATCCGAATACTGATACAGTTTCAAATCAAACTTCTGTACCATCACCAGCAAATGATCGAATATATCGGACTGAATACGTTCGTATTCTTTCCATACCTTATTTCGGGAAAAGAAGTAAACCTGAATGGGGACTCCATAAGTGGTCATTTCCTTCTGGCTGATAATCAAGTCCAAATCCTGGTTCACGACAGGAAGGCTGCAAAGATAACGTTCGATGTAAATACGGTAGAGTTGTGCATTGGTAGGTACCTCGCCTTCTGCCGGCTGATAGTCTGCCATCAAAGGAACTTCCTTACGGATGGTATCCAACATTTCGGGAGTGCAAAACTTCAGGGTCGTCATGTCCAGATAGATATTCTTATCCACACGCCGGCCGCCACTCTCCTGCATACCGCGCCAGTTCTGGAAAGAGCCGTTCACCAAGGTATAAGGCGGAATGGTAGAAATCGTGTTATCCCAGTTCTGTATCTTTACGGTGTTGAGGGTTATCTCTTTCACAATACCGTTGGCAGAGCCATTGGGTAAGGCAATCCAGTCGCCGATACGTAACATTTCATTGGCAGAGAGTTGCACTCCAGCCACAAAGCCCAGAATACTATCTTTGAATACCAACATTAATACTGCCGCCGAAGCACCCAGCCCGGCAAAGAGGGTTGCGGGAGATTTATCTATAAGAATAGAAATGGCAATGATAGCCGCCACAAAGAATAACAATACCTGCAATACCTGGACAAAGCCTTTCATCGGATGGTTCTTACTGGTGCCTTTCTGATTATGAAAATCCAGAAAGACGAGCAACAGCCCATTCAGCGCAAAGGCTAAAGCAGCCACTATATACACGGCACAGACTTTCTGCGACAACTCCAACAGTTCTACTCCGTGTACAAAGGTATGAGGCAACAGGAAGTAAATCAGAATTCCCGGTAAGGTATGTATCAGATGGGGAACCACTTTCCGCTTCATCAGCAAAGTATTCCAGCGATGGGGGGAACGATTGGTATAATGCTTCATTCCCCCTACGAATATTGCTTGAAACAGATAGTCCAGCCCTATAGCTACGGCAATGATTAATATGGCGATGATAGTTTCATCAAATGTATTCGCTATTTTAGGATCTACTCCCCAGCCTATAAGGATTTTATTCATCCACCCTCCTAATGTCGTCATATATTCCTCCGATCTTAATTGCTTATGGGAATAATAACAAATAAAGGGGAGCTGTTGTTTAATGAAACTTCTTTCCAGCTTCATCTCTTACTTTTCCGGCTTCAGCAAAATAGTCCCGGCATATCTGTCTGGAACAGATTACTTTCGTTCCCGGATTAAACAAAAAAAGTATGAACCGAAACGTAAAACTTATCAGTATTCTTAGCCTCGGACTAATGCTGGGGGCCTGTGGTGGTAATTCGTCTTCACAAGAAGAAACTATCATTGTAAAAACTGCTACAGCGAGTACCTACAGCAACGAAACAGTCAAAGAATTCCCCATTATCACCCAACCGTTCCGCACCACAGAGCTGTCCTTCCGCGTCAGCGGACCTATCGACCGGCTGGATGTCTATGCCGGAAACTATTACCGTCGCGGAGATATTATTGCAGAAATCGATCCACGGGACTACCGCATCCGGCGTGAACGTGCTGAGGCCGTCTATCGCCAGGCAAAGGCAGAGTATGAACGTATCAGTGCGCTTTATCAGAAAAACAATCTTTCCGCCAGTACTTACGAGAAGGCACGTGCGGAATATACTTCTGCCAAAGCTGCTTTCGACACAGCCGCCAATGAACTGGAAGATACCCGCCTTATAGCCCCCTTCAACGGATATGTAGGCGAAGTCTACGTAGAGAAATTCCAGGATGTCAAGGCCAGCCAGCCCGTATTGACATTTATCGATATAGACCAACTGAAAATAGAAGCTTATGTAACGCAAGATATAGCCTATCGTGTTCAACCAAGGCAGAATGTGCAATTAACGCTGGATGTACAGCCTGACACGGAGCTGGAAGCACAGATTGCAGAAGTATCCAAAGGAACCACACAAAACAATCTCTCTTATCTGGTAACGGCATTGTTACCCAATAAGGAAGCCCGGTTACTGGCAGGTATGTCCGGAAAGATACGTTTCGAAGAAGGTGCTTCGGAATTATCGGATAGTACTGCCACCGGCGGACATTTGATTTCTATTCCGCAAACAGCCTTGTGCAATCGCCCCACAATGGGAAGTTATGTATGGACGGTACATCCTGAAAGCGGGATAGTCAGCCAACGTAAAGTTAGTGTCAGCAAACTGCTGCCGCACGGCAATGCAGGCATCACTGCCGGACTGCAACCCGGTGAAATAGTGGCCACAAGCAGCCTGCGTTTCTTATCAGACGGAATGAAAGTAAAAATCCAATGAAACAGTAAGCATCATGAAACTAATCAAATATTTTCTGCAACGCCGCTCTGTCACTATTCTGCTGCTGGTACTGGTACTTGCCGGCGGGTTATTCTCGTACGTCAAGATGGGAAAGCTGGAGGATGCCCCTTTCACCATTAAACAAGCGTTGGTGTTGACTTCTTACCCCGGTGCATCTCCCTCGGAAGTACAAAGCCAGGTGACAGATGTATTGGAAGAAGCCATCCAGTCATTGGGCGAACTTTACTACCTGAAAACCGAGAACCGTGCCGGACTCTCCAAAATCACCGTATATGTAAAGAAAGAGACACGGGCTGACGAGATGCAGCAACTGTGGGATAAACTACGCCGTAAGGTAGGCGATGCACAGAGCAAGCTGCCCGCAGGAGCCGGACCTTCGGTTGTGAATGATGACTTCGGTGATGTGCTGGGCGTCTTCTACGGACTAACGAGTGAAGGGCGCAGCTACCGGGAACTGGAAGATCAGGCAAAACTTATCAAAAATGAATTGTTAAAGATAAAGGATGTCGCCCGTATCGAGATCTATGGAACGCAAACACCTACAATCGAGGTAGTGGTCAGCCCCGCAGTTATGTCCCGCAGCGGCATTACGACAGCGGATATAGCCAATGCGTTCAATGCCCAAAACAAGGTAGTGGATGCGGGTGGAATCACAGCAGGTACAGGACGTATCCGAATCGAATCCACCGGTAACTTCTATTCTCTGGACGAGATACGAAAACTCACCATCGTTTCACGTAGTGGAGAACACTTCCGACTGGGAGATATTGCCGACATCAACGAAAGTTACCAAACGCCTGCCAGTAACCTGATGCGCATAGACGGAAAGCCGGCTGTAGGTATTGCCATTTCTACCGTGCCCACCGGTAATGTGGTAGATATGGCTGAAGCTATCGAAGCACGCATCGAAGAACTGAAAACCGATATGCCGGAAGGTTTCGTTCTCGCCCCTATCTACGACCAGGGCCATGAGTCCGCCATTGCCAACCAAGGCTTTATCATCAACCTGATAGTTTCCGTAATTACCGTAGTGGCTATCCTGCTTTTCTTCATCGGTTTCAAAAATGGCTTACTGGTAGGTAGCGGATTGGTATTCTCCATATTTGCCACACTGATTGTGATGCTGGCGGGAGGAATTGCTTTGCAGCGCATGTCATTGGCTGCCATTATCATTGCCATGGGAATGCTGGTAGATAATGCCATTGTAGTATCCGACTCTGCACTGGTAAATATGCAACGGGGGATGCGGAAACGGGTATCCATCATGAAAGCATGTTCCGGAACCGCCCTCCCCTTATTGGCTGCCACGGTCATAGCGATACTGACCTTCCTGCCTATCTATTATTCACCACATATCACAGGAGAATTACTGTCCTCCCTGGTTATTGTCATCGGTGTATCGCTCATGTTCAGCTGGGTATTTGCACTGACACAAACCCCGTTCTTCATTCAAGAATTCGTACGCCGCCCGCGCCCTTCGGAATTGCGCGGAACCCTATTTTCCGGCAAGGCTTACGACCGCTTCCGAAGCGCATTACGTTTCGTAATTCGCCATCGTTATGCCACAGTGGGGTTGATGGTTGTATTGTTTGTTGTTTCCGCCTGGAGTTTCAAGTTCATCCCGAAAGTTTTTGTACCTGCTCTGGAGAAACCCTACTTCACGTTGGATGTATGGCTGCCCGAAGGAACCGATATCGCTGAAACAGACCGCATGGCCTCAGAAATGGCTGACTATATCCGCAACCAGGAAGAAACAGAAATGATTTCAACTTATGTAGGACGTACACCACCCAGATATTATCTGTCTAATGTATCTTTCGGCCCGCAACCCAACTATGCACAGTTATTGGTAAAAGCGCGTTCCTCCAAAGAAACCAAAGCGTTGCGCACCAGACTACAAGACTCTATCCGTACACTTTTCCCGGGTCCACTCATCAAAGTGAACAAATTCGAACTGAGCCCGCTAACGGAAGCTGTTATCGAAGCACGTTTCCTGGGTCCCGATCCTGCCGTACTCGATTCACTGGCAGGCATGGCCATCGAGGTTATGCGCCGCAACCCGAAAGTAGCGGATGCCCGCAACGAATGGGGTAACATGACACCTATTATCCGCCCGGTTTATGATCCGGTAAAAGCCGGTGCACTGGGAATCACAAAGTCTGCAATGATGGAGTCGGTCAAATCCATCAATGACGGACTTACCGTGGGAGTCTATCGTGATAATGAGAAAAAGGTTCCCGTACAACTAAAATCCGCAGGTACTGATATCACAGATGCACAGGGACTGGGAAACTTTTCTGTATGGAACGGACAGAATTCCGCTCCATTATCACAAGTCACCGAAGATATTGGGGTAGGCTGGGAATGGCCACAGATGCGTACTTATAACCGACAACTGTCCATGGCCGCCATGTGTGGGGTAAAAGCCGGACACACTATGGCAGAAGTACATGGTGAAATCCGCCGGGAAATAGAATCCATTCAACTTCCCGAAGGATACACCTTCTTCTGGGATGCCCAATATAAGGATCAGCGCGAAGCCATGCAAGCCATAGCAAAATTCTTCCCGTTGGCATTTCTGGCACTAGTAGTCATACTTGTAGCCCTGTTCGGTAACTTCCGCGATCCGTTAATCATCCTGTGTGTACTGCCGCTATCTCTCATCGGTGTTGCCGTAGGCATGCTGATGACCGGTTTCGAATTCGGTTTCTTTCCTATTGCCGGTTGGCTGGGATTACTGGGAATGATTATTAAAAATGTGATTGTACTGCTGGATGAGATACAGGTGCAACGCCGGGCGGAAGTACCGGTCTATACTGCCATTATCGAATCTACCGTGTCGCGTACCCGGCCTGTACTGATGGCTGCCACCACCACTATTCTGGGTATGGTTCCTCTATTGTTCGACGTGGCCTTCGGTGGTATGGCGGCCACTATTATCTTCGGATTGACGTTCGCAACGTTACTGACTCTGTTCGTCACTCCGGCACTCTATTCATTGTTTTATAAAGTAAAAGAGAAATAGATTATGAAGAAAATATATATCCTTTTTATTCTATCGTTGTGTGATCCGTTCGCTTTTGGCCAGCAAAGTGCGATGCTGGAGAAGTACAGGTCGATGGCTCTTGAATATAGCCACGACCTGAAAGCGGCGGAGAAAAATCTGGCTGCCAGCATTGAACTGGAGAAATCCGCCCGTGCAGACTTGAAACCCAAACTCTCCGGTGATGCCAACTTTCAGTATACCGGAAATCCCCTAGAGATTAATCTGAACCTCCCCGGTATGGATAACCCGTTACAGATACAAGGACGTGATACCAAATACGGTGCTTCCCTTACCTTATTACAACCTATATATACAGGCGGGCGCTTACTTGAAAGTATCCGCATGGCACAACATCAGCACGCTCTTGCTTCACACCAGAAAGAACAACTTTTATCCGAAGTCTGTTTTCAAACGGATATTCAATACTGGAATACCGTTGCCCGCCAGGAAATAGTGGACATCGTTGCAGATTACCGGAATTCTATAGCTGCGCTGGCTCAAACAATCCGTGAACGGGTGGAGGTCTCACTCGTCAATCCCCAGGATTTGCTAATGGCCGAGGTGAAATTAAACGATGCCGAATTTCAGTTACTCCAGGCACAAAAGAACTTCGATACCGGACTTATGGCCTTCAATTCCCTGATCGGATTACCTCTGGAAGAACCTACCCCTATAGATACAATCATTCCACAAGTGGATATTCCGGACAGTTCACGACTGGCACTCGCTATCCCACGCCCTGAAATTAAGATAGCGCATGACCAGATTAAGATGGCAGAAAGTTCATTAAAGTTGAATGACTCAAAATATAAGCCTCAACTATACGTAGGAGTAGACGGAAGTTATTCTTCTCCGGGCTACGACCTGCGTGCCGATCCGGACCCTAACTATGCTATATATGCCAAAGTCAGTGTCCCTCTGTTCGAATGGGGAAAACGACGCAATGAGAAGCGGGCTTCCAACCAAAAGATCGGTATGGCGAAAGACAATCTGAATCTGATTCAGGATAAAGTCAACCTGGAAATACAAACGGCCCGCCTCTCTTTGTCACAAGCATTGGACCAGGTACAACTAAGCCGGCAATCGCTGGAAAAAGCCCACGAGAATGAACGTCAGGCCATGGAACGCTACAATGAAGGTGAAATATCCATTGTAGAGGTAATAGAGGCGCAGACTTACCGGCAAAATGCTGAAATAAATCATGTACAGGCCAAAGCTTCCGCACAAGGACAGTACTCGGCATTAATAAAAGCATCGAACCAATATAAATGATAAGTGGAAATTCGTAACTTTGCCCTTATGAAGTGGAACACTCTTTTATACAGCCTACTCTTTTCAGGATTGGGAGTTTTCTCATTCCTGTTGCTGGCTAATTATACCAACCTTACTCCGCAGGTTACGGATATCATCCACACTCCCGGTGCATTTGTTTTTGTCGTTGCCACTTTCAACATATTGGGATATTGTACTCTCCGCATCAGTTCGTGGATGAACCGTTTATACTCCAACAATTTGCGTTGGAAGTGGAAGTTTTTAGCGGTATATATAGGTGTTATGCTATTGTTGCTGAACTACGGTCTGTTAGTGGCTGCCAAACTGATGGGCAGAGCGGAAAACCCATTTACTTTCCAGATAGGAGGAGTACGTATTCTATTAGTAGTGTGGTTAGTGGAACTTGTAATTCTGGGATTATTGCTTGCCAACCGTTCCATTAAAAATGCCCTCCGGCTGCAACAAAAAGCAACACTACTACAGAAAGAGAATAATGCAGCCCGATATACTGCCCTTCAAAATCAGCTGAACCCTCACTTTCTTTTCAATAGTCTGAATACGCTGATAGCTGAGATAGAATATAATCCGTCAAATGCCATACGCTTCACCCGGAATCTCTCTGATGTATATCGCTATGTACTTCAATCGCAGGATAGAACCCTGATTACATTAAGTGAAGAATTAGAGTTCATTCAATCCTACCTTTTCCTGCACGAAGCCAGGTTAGGCAACTGCATCACCTGCAACATCACGATACCAACCGAAGCTATGGATTACCAGCTTCCCCCGCTAACCCTGCAACTATTAGTGGAGAATGTCATTAAACACAACTCCATTAACAGCAATAAACCGATGGAGATCACGATACAAATTGCCGGTCACTTTCTGGTTGTCAGTAATCCGATACATGCCAAAAAGAGCGATACCACTTCAGGTGTAGGACTACAGAATCTATCAAACCGTTGCAAGCTAATGATAGGTACCGATATTATTATCAATAATGAGAATCATATATTCACTGTAAAAGTTCCCTTAATCTATGAGTAAACTAACTGCTGCCATTATAGAAGACGAAGTACCCGCTGCCCGCCTCCTATCTTCCATCATCACACGTCTGCGTCCCGACTGGGAGGTTACCGTACTACCCGGAAGTGTGGAAGAAGCCATTGTTTGGTTCAGGACACATTCTCATCCGGATATTCTGTTTCTGGACATTCAGTTATCGGACGGTAATTCATTCGACTTCCTATCTGCCGCACAACCTTCTTCATTGATTATTTTCACAACAGCCTATGATCAATATGCCATTCGTGCCTTCACCGTGAACAGCGTAGACTATATACTGAAACCGGTAGATGAGAAACGTTTGCTGGATGCTATCGTAAAGTACGAAACTCTGAAAGGGAAAGATTATAAACAAGATAATTACATAGGGGATTTAATTCAGAGTCTGCAAAAACAGGAAAAAAACTATCGCACCCGCTTTCTTATTGCCGGAGTGGATAAATTCTGGGCTTTGCAAGTCAGTGACATTGCCTATTTCTATTCAGAAAATAAAATCACCTTTGCCGTCACAAAAAGCGGACAGGAGCATATCATAGACCTGTCTCTCACCCGACTTGAAGAGCAACTGGATCCCAGACGTTTTTTCCGCGCCAATCGCCAGGTAATAGTCTGCATTGATGCCATTGTGCATGCCGCACCTTATTTTAACGGGAGAATAATACTTCACGTAAAACCAGTTCATAAGGATAAGATAACCGTCAGCGAAGAAAAAGTATCCTCTTTCAAGATGTGGCTGAACTTTTAATATCCAAAGTAGTAACAAGTAACCTATTATCTTTCGCGCCACTTCATCTGTTTTATAACCGGATAAAGTGGCGCGAAATAATATATTATAATTCTAATATCCTTCGTTTTGCGACATACTTGGATTCACATGCAACTCGCGCATGGGAACAGGAAACACCTGTCTCCAAACAGGTATATTCAAAATATCCACTGCAATATTATTACGCTTCAGGAAAGCAAAATAAGTACCTGTCCCTCTTAATTCCGATTGCCATACATTCGCCAAACGATGAATGAACTCATCAGAAGTACGAGTGGTAAAAACTGAAGAAGACAGCGATACATTTGAGGGATAAGCCGGAGATCCTATATTAGCTGTCATCACCTGATTCAAATAATTCTCAGCCTGCGCAGAATTTCCTAAACGAGACTCACATTCAGCCAAACTAAGCAGTACTTCTGTATAGCTAAAGCAAATATCCGATACCTGTTCAAACTGGACATTCCGATTCGTATCGGAAGCGGGTAATTGATAGATTAAATCTCCCAATTGATATCTGCCACTGTCTACAATTCCAGTCAGCATAGATTTAGCCTCAGTTATTTTCCCCTGTTCCATATAAATACGGGCCAATAATAAAGAAGGAAAGTCACGGGAAGGGAAGAAAAAATCATTCATCACCGACTGTCCATTTATCTCTCCCGGCAAGCGTTCACGTAAGAACAGCAATGGTTCTACAAAAAGCTTTAATACTTCAGCCTGTGATATTGCAGGCATACTTGTTATTATTCCTGATGGATACTCAGGAAAATATACAGCTTTTCCCCATAAATTAACTTTCTCATAAAATAATATAAAACGCTGCATATCCAGCAATTTCGTTATAGTTATACTATCCGAAGAAGTCAACTCTTCCTTGCTCGAACGTGGTATTTGCTGATTCATGAATAGAATCATATTTACAGCACTATAAAAGGAGCTCCATGCATTTTCTACCTCTCTATTATTTGAGTTCAATGTATGATTTATAAAATCGAAATGCCATTCATAACCTTGTTCCTTTTCTGACTGCCGGGAATAGAGTTCCTCTTGCGTATACATTTGTTGCAAAACCAAATAAGAATTCTTATAAAGCCCTGCAAATGTTTGTTCGCCGTATTGAGTCAGACACAAACGTACTACCTTTGTCGGATCAGTTTCTTGCTTGATTATCAGTTTCGCTTCTTTGTTCTCATGCTCTCCATAAATGGTGATTGTAGCAGAACTTGCTTCCGCACTAACTGCCGGTTCTACCTTTATTTCCAGATACTGGCCATCGTCAGATAAGGTTGCCTGATAAGGAATCCGAGGTTTGTTTTCATACATAAACAAAGGCTCCTTGAAGTAAGTATCTACAGAAACATCATAAATAGGGTCATTCTCCTTGCCTTCCGGCCACAAAAGACTCCACTCCGTCATCTTCACAGGTACATTGGCATCTACTTTAATACGATAGGTTCCACCCGCCATCGGTACATCCAGCCTTGTCTGTTCTAATTTCACGGATGTAGGTTTTCCTGCTTGCCAGATTTTCAAAGTATCACATTCCTGACCATTTTTGCTCTTTATCAAGACCCTTCCCCGACGAGGAGCGAATCCGTCATTCCTGGCTGCTTTCAGATAGATTTTGCGAAGTTGCAAGCCGCGAGCCGCCGCACTTTCCGTAATCCACTGGCAGGTATCCGCAGGATGTATTTCTACATCGACATTGGCATTTACATCTATACCTATAATCGTATCATTAGGGGTTTTCAATTCGATATTCTTATTATCAATCACTACTGCATCTTTCTGCGCTTGTATCACAGTCAGTGTATCAGCAATCGAAGTATTATCTTTGTTATAGAAAATAATTTTGGCGCGGCGGCTCTCATTCGCCTCATTGGGACTGATTGTATAATAAATGGTGTGACTGGACATTCCCCGACTCATTGTAGCTTCTTTAATCCAACTCACATCCGGCATGGTTATGCCATACTCACAATTACTACGTAACTCTACCTTAATCGTCTCTCCCCTGTCGCCGACAGGATATTCATTCTCATTCAACAATATCACATCACCTCCATACTGATAAACTTTTACGGTTTCGGTCAAAGTACCATCAGTGATATATATTTCTCCTTCACGCTTCTCTCTTTCCCCATTCATCTCTATCTTGAAGCTGATAGTAGAGGCCTTCAATCCGCGAGTAATAGTAGAAGCTGCAGGCTTTATCCAACTCTGACAATCATCTGCAATAACAGCTTTATACTCCACATTGGCTTCCACTTCCACATTAATTGTTCCGCCTTCCTGCTTCACCTCCCTACGCTCACTTGATATTAGCAAAGCATTTTTCTGCTTTTGCGCAACCATCAATGTTTTCTTGGTCTTACCGGCATTAATGGTAATAGCAACGCTACGTTCATCATAACTATCATTATCCTCAACACTGATAGAAATATCCGCCTTCCCGGGACCTCCACTGGTGGGGTAAACCTGATACCACTTTTCACCATTCCGAGTAGTTGCAGTGGTTATGTTCCAGTTTTCTGTAGCCGTAAACTCCAAAGACTGAGTACCCGCAGCTGTTGTAAAATTCACACCTTTCTCAAACAGGGTTTCCGTTTCAGGTGGCAAGGTAATTGTAGTTTCATCTTCTACTTTATCATCACTACAAGCAACTAATAACATCAGGCACGCAATTAGATGCCATGTGTTTTTCATAAACAATTTTACTTTCATATATGATTGTTTCATTAATAATCAAGATTTCAAGGTTTTATTCTTCATTTTTCCTCCTCACCTGATTCCCTCCAATACGGAGGACAAAGATATAAAGACTTCCATAAAAGAAGATTAAAAGAGGCAGAAAATATACTTTGAAAGCCATTTATTCATCTATTGCATAGCTTTCTCCTGTTTCATAGCCTGATAGAGTTGCACGAAGTACCTGTATCATATCCTGTCGGAATGATTCCGGTGAAAGTATCGTCAATTTATCCCGATGCCAAAGTAGGTACGTATTCTGACTACCTTATCGCCCATTGCAGTCATTAAAGGATAATATATACCCTTTCTTCATCAACGATTCTATCTTCACTGAAGGATCATTGCGAAGCGCCTTACGCAAATAAGTAATTTGCACATTCAGCGCCAAAGAGTTTGCATAAGAGGCACTGCTCCAAACTGTATTCAACAGCAAGTCACGGTCTACAGCCAAGTTGAGATTCTTCGCCAACAAGCGGAGAATCTCTGCCTGACGGGAGGTAATAAGAACCTTATTATTTCCCGTTCGTATTTCATTGGTACTGTAATTGAAGACAGAGTGACCAAAACGGTAAGTTTCTTCCTCCACCGTATCGGAAAGTTGGGAAGTAAAACGTTCATGGATACGGGCTATAAGTTCTTCCGGATAAAACGGCTTGGCAAGATAATCGTTCGCACGAAGCTGGAAACCTTGCAGGCGGTCGGCCTTATCGCTACGGTCGGAAAGGAAGAAGATTAGGACATGTTTATCCGTCTCACGGATGCGTTCGGCCACTTCAAAGCCATTGTAACCGGGCATATTGATATCGAGCAATACCAAATCGGGCTTTACAAGCGGAAACTGTTCCAGAGCAATCGTACCGTTTCCGGCATAAGTCACTTCATAGCCTTCCTTCTCAAGAAAGCGTTTCAGCAACATCGAGTACTTCAAATCATCATCGGCAAAAAGTATTTTCAAGGCTTTCATATAGTTGAATGTTTTTTCAAAGACAAGCAACTCGTTACTTGTAACTCGTAGCTTGTAACTTCTTCATTGGGGAATATTAATTTCAATCGTTGTCCCCCTGCCTGGCTGGCTATTTAAAGAGACACTTCCATGATGCGCTTCTACCAGCAACTTTACATAGCTCAACCCCAGACCAATACCGGGCAACGAACGGTCGGGAAGATTACTGCCCCGATAGAACTTATCAAATACACGATTCTGTTCGGAAACCGGAATGCCGATACCATCATCAGACACCCGTATCATTAATTGGTGATCCTGCAAAAGACAATCTACAACAATATGCACAGACCTGCCCGAATACTTCACGGCGTTCTCTATCAAATTACTGATAATATTGGAAACATGCACCGGATCCGCCGTTACCAGAGTCTCCGAACTGAAATGGGTTTCAATAGAAACATCCTTATCCTCAGGAACATGGTAAAGCCGGACAAGCTTTTCCAAACTCGTCTTTATATCAAATGTACGGACAGAAAGCTGCGTGTGTTCATCATCGGCACGCGTCATATCACGTAATTTTGAAAGATAGGCCGACAGATTATCCAGCTCGGACATGGAATCGTGAATCACTTCATCCATTGCTTTCTCGTCTATTCGCATAGACTTGTCATTGAGAAAGGCTATACACATTTTCAGAGCCTGGACGGGACGTTTCAGTTCATGTATCATAGTGTTTACAAAGCTTTTTCGCAGTTCGTCTATCCGCCGTTGCTTCAAGATGGTTTTTATCTGAAACAGCAGACAAAGCCCCAGCAAAAAGATCAGGCAGGTACTGCCCACTAACTGCCAACCCATACGCACGAGTACCGCATGGGGCGAAACCTTCACGGAAACAAGCACAAACTGGCGTTTCAGGGGATTATAAGGATACATTACTTCTATATACGGATTGAACAATGTACCTTGCCGTTTCAGCTCAGCATTCCACCGGTAAATGGAATCTTCGGTAACCACCAGATGCGTAGTAAACAGTTGATTGTCCAGGCGCATGGCAAGCAAAGAATCAAATTGCTGCAATGCGAAAGGTACATCCAATTCAAGACGATAAAGATTAATCACCGAATTCAGATTAGGAGCATCCTTATCGGACATATTAATCTTAAATGAATCCATAACGATGATTCTTTCTTTAGGAATGATACTATCCAACGTCCATTGCTCACGCTGTGTTTTCTTTGTTTGGTCATCCACCTTAGCCGAATCTCGCGTCTCTATCTTGAGAGTTTCTACATTCACCCCCATGTTCTCCAGCTCTCTTCCTTTCAGAGCACCCAAAATCACTTCATCAATGGTGGTGCGGTGTTCCAAATCAATGGATTTGCTCAGCTGATAGAAGAACATATTGGCATTGTTGAGCACCTTTTTGGGTTGAGGAGTACGGATAGAGTCATACTGTTGAGTGGTCTGCAAGATGCGATCATAAATATCATTGATCTGTTCATCATTCATATACTGATACTGATTACGCAACCAGTAGACCTGTCCGCAGG
>OWIP01001101.1_pt1 | contig 17780 bp, 9 predicted proteins | sample 1732581 | NCBI WGS metagenome assembly OWIP01 (sample SAMN05065731, study PRJEB22554) | human gut metagenome | biome: ENVO:2100002; feature: ENVO:00000062; material: ENVO:00002003 | host: Homo sapiens | place: USA
GATAGGCTCCGGTCTCGTGGGCTCGGAGATGTGTATAAGAGACAGCCCACGGAGAGAGATAAACTCCGAACTTAATGCCATACTTCTTGCAGGCATCACGCAATTCACGAACCACATCACCTTTTCCGTTCTTCCAGGAAGAAGAGGCTACGGAATGGCGGGTAGTTTTTGTGGGCCAGAGACAGAAACCGTCGTGATGCTTCGCCGTGATAATAGCCATTTTGAAACCGGCTTCCTTGAGGGTGCGCACCCATTGTTCGCAATCCAGTTCCGTAGGATTGAAAACGTTCGGGTCTTCTGTGCCGTCGCCCCACTCACGACTGGTGAAAGTATTCACACCGAAGTGCAGGAAAGCGGTCAGTTCCATTTGCTGCCACTCCAACTGCTGGGGAGTGGGAACCAGGCGAGAGGCCATGTCGAGTTTCTCTTCGACAGTGGCATTGGCGGGGAAAGCGACGTGCTTTTCATAAAAAGTCTCCTGCGCCTGCAATCCGGTGAGGGACGCAAGAGCGAATAAAAAGGGTAGTGCAAACTGTTTCATAGTCGTTATTATTATTTTGGTATTACTTCAATGGGCGGATTGCAAACCGGAACGTATATTCCTGCACAGGCACCCGATACTGAGGCTGTACACCGGGACCGCAAGTTGCCGTCCCCACGCCTGCCTGCGCAGCATCCAAATGCACGGTCACAACTCCTTCGCGTCGCAACTGATTAATATGTGTCGCTACATCCAGACATTCATCCGTGAAAGGAATGACACTGAACTGGAACGGAACGTCGGAACGGAAAGCCACCCCCTCGCCCGCTTCATCAGCAAGTTGCATCCAACGGACATCCGTACGATTCCCCGTAGCTTGCGGACGGACATAATAGTGGAACATTCGTTCTACATCCGTATGATAAATACCGATACGGCCGGACTCATTACGGTCAATATACGTTTCATGTTCCCCGCGTCCCAAGTAAGTAACCTGGCTATAAGCATCGGGCATTTCAAAAGCAAGCCCCACACGTGCCAACGAGGTGACAACAGCCGTATCGGGAACGAAATGCGTCTGCACATCCAGCGTTCCATCCTTCTTCAACGTATAGATGAAGGTGGCAGTGCCGAGACGCTCATTACGGGCATTCAGCAATTCCACTTCACTGTGTCCGCCACGGGCGGAAGTCTTGACCGAAAGGGCGCGTTGCGTCAGTTTATCCAGTCCGGCTTTCTTCCAGGCCTTGGCACCACCCACTTTTTCACGATTGTCATTATCCGTAGCAGGGCGGTAGAGACTCAACATCACGGGAGAAGCCAGCATTTCTTCACCTTTATATATATAGGAGCGTAACGCTCCCGTTTCCGGGTCAATATCCATCTCCACTTTACCGGAGAGTTTTGCCTCAGCAGCGCGGTAGTTCCGGTTTCCGGTAAGGGGGAACTGGTCGTAGGCCACTTCATGGCCGGAACCGAGAAGAGAGGAGACGAGGGCGTCGGCGGAGGAAGGGGCAGCCTCAACAGGTGTCCAGCGCAGATTGAGCCAAGCTTCGCGGACATCAGAAGGCAGGCGCACGGCACCCAATGTCACTTCCACCGTAGCATGTGGAGCAGCCTCTACCTGACGTGTACCGTCGGCAATCACCCGGCCATTATCGCCAACCACCTGCCAGTGCAGTGTGTAAGCGTTGAGGTTGGTGAAGTCGTACCAGTTCTTGATACTCAAGGTTAGTTTCTTACTATCTACCAGTTTCGCTTTGATATATTGATAAGCCTTCTTCACTTCAAGCAAATGCGGATGTGGTTCACGAACAGCATTCACCAAGCCATTGCAGCAGAAGTTACCGAAGCTGGGGATGTTTTTGGGTCCGTAGTCGCCGCCGTAAGTCCAGTACCAGCGCCCATCGGCATCTATTTCGCGGAACGACTGGTCCACCCAGTCCCAGATGCAACCGCCCTGCACGATAGGTTCCGTTTCGAATACATTCATATATTCACGCAGTCCGCCACAACTATTACCCATAGCGTGCAGATATTCAGTCATGATAAAGGGGCGGTAGACTTTCGGTTCTGTCTGGCGGGCATAGGCAAGAAGTTCTTCCACGCTGCGGTACATTCGACAGTAGATGTCGGTGTTATAGTTCTGTTCGGCACGCTCGTACTGGATGGGGCGGGTGGTTTCGATAGATTTCATATAATCATACGTCCGTTCGAAGTTGACGCCGTTGCCCGCTTCGTTGCCGAGGGACCAGATGACGATGGCGGGATGATTCTTGCTGCGCTCGTACATGCGCTGAGTGCGATCCATGTGGGCAGGCAGCCAGGTACTATCTTTAGCCAGCGATGCAGCACCATATCCCATACCGTGCGATTCGATGTTTGCTTCATCTATCACATAAAGTCCGTAGCGGTCGCAAAGCTGATACCAATACGGATGGGTCGGATAATGCGAATTGCGCACTGTATTCAGGTTATGTTGTTTCATCAGACGGATGTCTTCTTCCATCAATTCTTTACTGACCGTACGTCCCAACTGGGAGTGTTCGTGACGGTTGGCGCCTTTCACCAACACGGGCACCCCGTTGATACAGAAGCGTCCGTCCTTAATTTCAGAAGTACGGAAACCGACGTTGCACCCTGTCAGGTGTGTCACTTGTCCGGCGTCATTCTTTAAGGCCAGTGTCAGCGAGTAAAGGTTGGGATGTTCCGCGCTCCAACGTTTCACGTCCGGCAGAGCCTGTTCGTCAAAAGTAATAAAATTACTCAAGCCACGGCTCTTTACCGGCATTTCTTTTTTCAATATTGTTTTTCCGGAAGGGTCTTCCAGCGTATATTCCATGACAGACACACCATTCGACGCCCCTTCAACAGTGGCTTCGAGAGCGAAAAGCCCTTCTTTGTACGTCTGTTTATCCAGGGAAGAAGTCACTTTATAATCGGAGATGAACTGGCGGGGAGTGCTGTAAAGATAGACATCGCGCTCAATACCACTCAGACGCCACATGTCCTGACATTCCAGATAGGCACCGGCGCTCCAACGATACACTTCGAGCGCCACGGTATTCTCGCCTTCTTTGACATAGTCGGTGATATCCCATTCGGCAGGGGTCTTTGAACCCTGGTTGTAGCCCAGCTGATGACCGTTCACCCAGATATAATAAAAAGAAATCACACCTTCGCAGCAAATCACGATGCGGCGGTCGCGCCAGTCGGCGGGCAGGGTGAAGGTGCGGCGGTAGGAGCCTACTTCATTCTCTTCGTAAGGAACCAGCGGCGGGTTCTTGCGGAAGTTGAACAGGGGGTCGTCGAATTCGTAGGTTTCGTTCACGTAGATAGCCGTGCCGTATCCCTGACGTTCCCAGTTGCCGGGGACATTGATGTCCGCCCATCCACCGGTATAGAAAGAAGGTTTATAGAAATCCTTCGGGCGGAGGTCGGGGTTCTTCACCCAATGGAATTTCCATGTACCATTCAGGCTCATATAGTAAGGTGACTGTTCGTAGTTGCCGCTGCGCAGGGCATCTGCCGTTTCGTAGGGCCACACATAGGCATGTGGTGCCAATTTATTCTTTCCGATGGCATACTGGCTCTGCCACTCCGGCTGCGCCATCATGGCAACAGAAAAGGAACATATGGCTATCAAACTCAAAAGTATATTCTTTATCATATCTGCTTTTTTATTAAGATACTACTGCTTTATTAGACTCATTTCTATTAGTAATGCGTCAACGGTCTTTATTCCACTATGACTTCGTCGAAATAGATGCGGGCTTCCTGTCCCGGACGTACATGGGTGAAAGGACAATCACCTGCCCCGTATGCCACGACGCGGATGTAGCGTGCCTTCTCTCCTATCTTAAACGGAATATCCTCGCGGAAAGTACCTTCGCGGAAGATTTCCTCCTTCGTAAACGACTTCCCGGAGACCTTGCGGTAGTCTTTATTATCCGCCGAAATCAGCACTTCTATCTTTGCTGGTTTATGCGCCGCCATGCCGTAATTAGTGATGGAGCCCAATGTCAGTCGGTTCACGGTTTCAGGCTTCTTCAGGTCGAGAGTGAAGGAAACGGTATCGTTCTTCATCCATGAGCACCATTCAGAGTCGGTATATTTCAGACTTCCACGCACACCGTTCACCAGTCGGCCGATGTTGTCGGCACCGGTGCTCTTTATCACTTTTGCCGTTGCCGGATTCCACACAACAGGCAGTTCCAGCGTTTGTCCCATTTGCTTGCCTGCGGAGAAAGTGGCGGCTTTTATAGTTTTCGTACCCGTGAGCATTAATGGCCGGGTATAGAGGGCGGACTGTGCCGTAGGCAGACTACCATCCATCGTGTAACGCACTTCTACATCCGGACGGATACAATCCAACTTCACTTCCAGACGACCATTATTAGGTGTCACCGTCTGCTGGATGTTGTACATGGAACGGGCGTAAACAATGCCCTTCGCAGCCAGATGTTCGTTGAAGCGGTCCATAGCCGCCAGATAAGACTTCCAATTTTTGCGTTCCGGCCTTGTCCAAGCTACCTCGGCCAATGCAGACAAACGGGGGAACAACAAATAATCCACATCGGCAGGAGTATTGCAAAACTCCGTCCACATACAAGCCTGCACTCCCATTAATAAGGATGCGGTTTGCTTTGTCCAGTCTTTTTGTATCGGTTCGTAGTCGTATACATCCTTCAACGTATTGTTTCCAAAGTACGTCACCGGTTCAAACCATTGTGGCCCCTGATAGCGGATGAGATACATAATCCTTGCGGGCGTCATGATAAAGCGATGTCCCAGTTCGGCAGCTTTCATCGCAGCCTGTCCGTAACCCTGCCATCCCTGAATGATAAAACCTTCCGGGATAGTAGCATTCGTCAGCTCATCCCAGCCTATCACCTCACGGCCTTTGCTCTGTACATAGCGAGCCATACGCCCCATAAAGTAACCTTGCAGTTCTTCTTCATTCTCCAGTTTCTCCTGTTTCATCCGCGCCTGACACAACGGGCATGCTTCCCAATGCGTCTTCCGAGCCTCATCTCCACCCAGGTGGATATACTTTGAAGGGAAAAGTTCGAGAACTTCGTCCAGCACATCTTGCAGGAAAGTGAACACACTGTCGTTTCCGGCACAGTAGATGACATCGGCATTCTCTCCCCCCAAACCGGGCAACACACCGATATATTTATTCACCACCGGACACGCCAATAGCGGATAGGCAGCCAGTGCGGCATTACTGTGCGCCGGCATTTCTATTTCAGGAATTACTTCGATATGGCGTTCCCCGGCATAAGCCACTATCTCGCGGATATCATCCTGTGTATAATATCCCTTTTCTACCGTAGGTTCACCCTGGCGGGGATTGCGGCGTTCCGAGAAATTCTTGCCCGGACGGTCTACGCGGCGGGAACCTATCTCCGTAAGCAACGGGTATTTCTTGATTTCGATGCGCCAGCCATTATCATCCGTCAGATGGAAATGCAGTGTATTCAGTTTCAGCATCGCCATGCAGTCGATGATACGCAGCAGGTTCTCCTTAGGGGAGAAGAACCGTGCCACGTCCACCAACAACCCGCGATAGCCGAAACGGGGCTGGTCGGTGATAGTAACAGCCGGAACAGTCCAGTCGATGCCTGTCACTACTTGTCCGCCTTCGATGGCGGCAGGCAGCAGTTGGCGGATACTCTGCAAAGCATAGAAGAAGCCTTGTACATCGGCAGCATGAATGTTTATTCTTTTAGCTGTAATTTCCAGTTTATAGGCTTCTTCCTTCAAACCGGCATCCGTCGTCAGACAGACATCTCCTTTCTTGTTTCCCACCTTTATGCGAGGAGTAAATCCTGCCGCACGGGTGAGAAGTGCGGTAAAGCGGCGTACTTCTATAGCTTGTTCCTCGTTCTCCACAGCAAAGGTTGTTTTTTCAGAGAAATGAAAGTTACCCGTGCCCGGCACTATACTGACCGGGCAGGGAACTAAGGAAACGGGTTGTGTCAAGTTATCAGCCTGTATGTTCGCCGCCATCAAAAGCAGGAAGCATACCAGTGTGTGAATAGATCTCATAAGGTCTTTTATTATTAGATATGTGAATCAGGGGTTAAAATCACTCTTTGTCTCTCTCGGGCGAAAAGCGTACAGGGTCGTTGTATTGTTCCTGCAATGCGGTTAGTTGCGCTTTCAGGTCTTTGATGATTTCTTCCGTTCCCGGTTGTCCGTAGATGTTACGCATCTCCGTGGGATCGGCCTGCAGGTCGTACAGCTCCCATTCATCAATATCATTATAGAAATGGATCAGCTTGTAACGGTCGGTGCGTACTCCATAATGGCGTTTCACCATGTGCTCGGCAGGATATTCATAGAAATGATAGTACAAAGCTTTCCGCCAGTCGGCTGGTTTCTCGCCTTTCAGCAACGGTACCAAGGAAATGCCTTGAATATCTTCCGGTACTTTCACTCCGGCAAGTTCAAGGAAGGTAGGTGCGTAGTCAATGTTCTGCACCATTTCATTGATATCCCCTTTAGCCCGGAAGTCTTTCGGCAGACGCATAATCAACGGGGTACGCATGGACTCTTCGTACATGAAGCGCTTGTCGAACCAGCCGTGCTCGCCCATATAGAAGCCTTGGTCGGAGGTATAAACCACGAGCGTATTATCATCCAGTCCTTTCTCTTTCAGATAATCCAGCACACGCCCCACATTGTCATCCAGAGACTTCACGGTTTTCATATAGTCGCGTATGTAACGTTGGAACTTCCAGTTGGCGAGTTCCTTGCCTTGCGGATTCTTCTTATAAAAATCATCAATGATAGGCCCGTAGAATTTGTCCCATGCGGCACGTTGTCCTTCATCCATGCGACCGATGTATTTCTCATAAAGAGATTTCAACCGGGTTTCTTTGTCCGGGCGCAGCATCTTGAGGTCGTAAATCATATCCATATCTTTCGCAATGCTCATCTCCTGTGCCGCAGCGGCGGGACGCCCTTCATAATCATCAAAGAAGTTATCCGGCAGGGGAAAAGTCTTGTCTTCATACAGAGCCAGATTACAGGTATCTGCCAGCCAGTTACGGTGAATGGCCTTGTGGTGAATCAGGATACAGAACGGTTTGTCCTTATCCCGTTGGTTCTCCATCCAGTCGATGGCGTCATCGGTAATGAGGTTCGTCACATAGCCGTGTTTCTGTATCGTATCATTATTCTGGGTGATAAAGTCCGGGTTATAGTAATCACCTTGTCCGGGCACAATCTCCCAATAGTTGAAACCGGTAGGCAAACTTTCGAGATGCCATTTGCCGATGAGGGCTGTTTCATAACCGGCTTGTTGCAATAGTTTAGGGAAGGTCTGTTGTGAAGCGTCGAATACGCAAGTGGTGTTGTCATAGAATTTATTGGCACAACTGTGCTTGCCGGTAATCATGCAGGCACGGCTGGGTCCGCTCAGCGAGTTGGCAACAAAACTGTTGGTGAAGCGTACTCCATCGGCAGCAATCCTGTCGAGGTTCGGGGTTTCCATATAACGGTGGTCATAGCAGCTCATCATCTGGGCTGTGTGGTCATCCGTCATGATGTATACTATGTTATATTGCTTCTGCTCTTCAGCTTTCTTTTGAGAAGAACATGAGGCTAAGGATGCCACAGCGGCGGCACCGGTGAGGGAATAGAGCAATCCTGATTGTAGGTTTTTCATGGTCGGAAATCTTAAGTAGTTTATTTACCCGATTAAAAACAGAAAGACAAAGCCGGAAGCAGAACAGACAAAAATGTGCTGTCTGCTTCCGGAATATCAGCTTATATCAGCCTATTGAAAGTTAGTATCAAATGCAGCTATTAATAACCGAAGTTATTGTCAGTAGGTTTTATGGCAGAATTCGTATTCAACTCTTTCTGGCAAATAGGTAACAATAGATTCTTCTTCAGGAAACTTTCTGTCAGAGCACCATTATCGCCGAAACGACGCTCTGAAAAATTCACTTTACCTTCACCAAGTTCATATACTTTTTGAGTAATGCTATGATTATTGTTCACCTCAAGCAGATGTTTAAACAGGTCATGGCGAGTTCCCCAAATACGTGCACGCTGGTATTGTCCCGGTTCACCGCACGTCTCAAACAAACGTTCAAAATAAATCTTCTCACGAAGCGCATCTTTACTTAATCCACTTTTCCAGTCAGCCGGTTGTGTTGCACCTGCAACAGACTGACGCGCACGTTTCAAAACTTCATTTGCCAGCGAAATAGCCTTGTCTGTATTTCCCAATTCATTATACACATCGGCCATATCCAGCAACATCTCAGCATAGCGATAGACTATTATATTTTTATGGGCATTTTGTCCAACCTGAGCCTGGTCAAAGTACTTCTTAATAATAGGCCAGTGAGTCTGGTAAGCATTCAGCTTCGATTTATTAGCAAAGTTATCAAGAACGCGCTTTCCATTAGGAATGTCCCCGGAACTTAATTCATCATAACTTGGATTTGTCGGGTCTGAAACTTTATCATAAGGAATGCAGTCTTCCATCTGGACAGCCTGTTTTTTTCCTGTACCGTTATTCAACTCCAACTGCTCACCTGAAGCATACACAAAATATGGATAACAATAAGAACTGTCGTTCGCAGTCAATCTTTCTTTGAACATTTGCGCTTTAGGCGCTCCGTTCTGATATTTGCGCCACTTACTAAAGAAGGTTCCGTCTATACGGGGATCGCCCGGATATGTTCCACGGAACTTGTCATAGAATGACTTAGTAATAGTAGTACGCGCCCACGCTACTCCCACACCGCAATCCCTGGCAGAGAAAACCCAATGTAAACGACTCTTGTTATAGTCGGAAGTAGTTGTGTAGTTCAACTGGAATATAGATTCCTTGCTGTTATTCACATTATCGACAAACAGGTTTTGGAATTTACTTTCAAGAGCGAATTTACCATACACAGCATCAAAACATTCTTTGGCTTTCTGCCAAGCCGTTTCATCTCCCTGGCAAGCCATTGTGTGATAAAGTTTACCCAAAAATGCTTTGGCAGCCCACTTAGAACCATATCCATCAGTCACTGTTTCCGGCAATGTATTGAAAGCATCTGTCCAGTCCGACTCACACTGTGCAAAAATCTGTGCCTTAGGTGTACGCGGCAGTTCAACCGCTCCAATAGCTGATGCTGCTATTTTATAAGGAACATCTCCCCAGATAGTAGCTAGATTATAATATGCTAATGCACGCAAGAACTTCGCCTGTCCGGTCATTGTAACCTTCACACTATTATCCAATGGGCTATCTGCCACATTTGCTATAAAAGTATTCGTTTCATTCACTACTTTATAAAGCCCTTCCCAAACTCCCTGATTCAAGTCGTCCGAAAGACGCGCTCTTAAAGACACATAATCATCCTGATAACTGCCATTTGTCGTGAACCATGCGAAACCGGACGCTCCGATTGTAAGTTCCGTATAGAAATGACCATACACACTATGAGTAGTCATATAACCATAGCATCCATCTAATGCCATTTTCGCATTAGATTCATTGCTAAACTGTACACCATTGTCCATTGAGTATTTTGGTTCTTCATCCAAGCAAGAAGAAAACAAAGAGATTCCCAGGACTAAAGTTATATATTTTAATGTTTTCATAATCATCGACTTTACCTTTTAGAAATTAACATTGATACCAAAAATAAACGAACGCATGTTCGGGAACGAACTCATGTCAATACCCGGGCGCAAACCATCAAAAGCAAAACTATTCACCTCCGGATCGTAGCCGCTATAATCTGTTATCACAAAGGCATTCTTTACTGATGCAAATATGCTGGTAGTACGGAAACCTATCTTTTTCATCCATTTATTAGGCAAAACATAATTCAATGTTATATCGGAACAACGCAAGTAGCTTGCATCTTCAATATAACGATCCATTACGACATCAGGCATTTTGTAAGTAGAACGCGGATAAAGATTAGTAGGATTCTCAGCAGTCCACATTCCATTATAAACCTTCTGATATAAATTACTTGTTTGCCGGCTCGGAGTCTGCTCATATCTAACATTCGTATTCAGTACATCATAACCGGATACACCTGTAAAAGCTGCGGACAGAGATAAACCCTTATAGGTCAATTTTGTCTGGAAACCGTAAGTCATCGGGCGATTAGGATCACCGAGAATCATCTTATCTGCTTCGTTGATTTCTCCATCTCCATTCTGGTCTATAAATTTAATATCACCGGCTTGAGGAACTCCGCCATTGATATCCTTGGTTATCTTATAAGAGCCATCCGTCAAATCTGATTCCTGTACAATTCCATCTGTCTGATAACCATAGAAAAGTCCCGGAGCTTTACCTTCAAGGAAGATATTAGCCACACCAAAATGGCTACCCAATGTATTACCTAAATATCCACGTCCTTTAACATTATCGCTGAAGACACTTTCAGGGAGTCCCAATTCTGTAATCTTAGTCTTATTATAACCGATATTTCCTCCTAAACTCCATTGGAACTCCTTATTATCAATAATCGTAGCATCCAAAGAGAATTCAACACCTTCATTGGTCAATGATCCCTGATTCATCGTCACCGAAGTAAATCCGCTTGACAATGGCAAATCACGGTTAATCAATAAGTCGGAAGTTTTCTTTTTATAATATTCGAACGATCCAGTGATGCGTTGCTTCAATACCCCAAAGTCAAAACCGGCATTCCATGAAGAAGTGCGTTCCCATTTCAATCCGTCATTCTGCAATTTTGAAACTACGGCCGCCAACTCTTTTTCACCGTTAGCAGTGGCATAATCCATTACACGTGCATAGTCTGAGAATGTAGAATAAGGAGCAATACTCTGGCTACCCGTTTCACCATAGCTGACGCGCAGTTTAAGCTGGCTTAACCAGTTAATGTCTTTCATGAACTCTTCTTGTTCCATACGCCATGCAATGGATGCAGACGGGAAGTAAGCAAAGCGCTTTCCTTTTTGGAATTTACTTGAGCCGTCAACACGTAATGATGCAGTTACCAGATATTTATCATAAAAGCTCAAATTCACGCGTCCCAAATAAGAAAGTAATTGATAGTCTTTTTGTATAGGCTGCTTATAATCTTTTTGTCCCGCCATGTGAAGGCCATCCACTCCAAAATCGAAGTTTGTGAAATTCGTAGCATAAATATTCTTGGTCAAATCTTTATAAACATCATAAGTAATACCAAGAGTAGCATCTAATTTAGCGATTTTGCCTAAATTAGTATTCAGATTAAATACGTTTTCAACGTTATAGTTGCTTCTGTTCCAATCCGTCAAAGCTAAAACACCTTGCTCATTTCGACCTTTAAATAGAGCCAGGCCATACCAACGACCACGGTCATTTATCATAATATTACCGCCCGTACGTAAATTATATCTCAAGAACTTAGTAATCTTCCAACCTAAATCAAGAGATCCTCTGAAAGTTTTGTCATGAGCCAAGTCGGTATAATCTGTCACCCAGCTATCAACATCCGTATTTTCAGCATCTTGCAATGTCGGGTCATCAGACGGTTTGCGGAAAGGCTGAGTATCAATAGCCGTACGAGCAGCCGAACCGGTAGGACCACCTTTGGTATCACCGCCACCCATCATATTGTTTTCCTTCAAAGAACCACTCAAGTTAACTGCTAAAGTAACAGTCTTAGATAAATCGACATTGATATTACCACGGAAGTCCCCTTGCTTAATACCTGTATTGCGGGCAATACCTTCTATATTCTTAAAACCTGCCGAGAAGTAATAACGCATTCCATTGGCACCTCCGCTTACAGACGCTGAATAGTTCTGTGAAAAAGCGGAACGGTAAAGTTCCTTTTGCCAATTCACGTAGTCCGGCAAAGAATATGTGGTAGGATCATTGGGATCATAACCGGCTACTTTGTCATTCGTAACATAACGTATTTCATCGCCAACAAAATAGAATAAACGGGAAGCTTCTTCCACTTGAGAATTCTTATACATACCATAAGAACGCAAGTCCATCATCTTATGAAGATTAGCAGCATCAGCAATAGTAAAGTTAGCACTGACATTTATTCTGGCTTTACCTTCTTTACCTTTCTTAGTCGTAATAAGAATAACCCCATTTGCACCACGGGAACCATAAATAGCAGTTGCCGAAGCATCTTTCAATACAGTGATATCCTCAATATCGGACGGATTCAATGAGCTCAACGGATCCTGAGCTATCTGGAAGTCACCACCTCCCATAGCAGATTGCGCAAATTCACCGGTAGATGCTTGAGGTACATTATCAATAACGTACAACGGCTGATTATCTCCGCGCAATGAGTTAGCACCGCGAATGGTAATAGAATTGGCAGCACCCGGAGTAGATGACGAAACACTCATACTAAGGCCGGCGACTTTACCTTGCAGCAAGTTATCAATAGAAATAGCTTTTGAAGCTTCATTTTCATCCGGACGCACGGAAGTAATGGCACCGGTCAGATCACCTTTACGTGATGTACCGTAAGCTACTACAACCACCTCATCCAGCAATTGCGTATCATCCTTCATCGTCACATTGATTACCGTCTTGTTTCCCACAGGAATTTCCTGTTTCGCATAGCCAATAAAAGAAAAGACCAATACGGATTTAGAGTTAGGAACATCAATCTTATAGTTACCATCAATATCAGTGATAGTACCTAAAGATCCTCCTTTTACAGACACATTGACACCGGGTACACCTTCATTAGTGCTGTCAATTACTTTACCTGTTACTTTAATTGCTTGCTGTGCAAAAGCAACGGCAGGTACCGTCAAGCAGAACAGGCATACAAGAAATACATTAAATAGTTTCTGTCTCATAGAATTAAATTTAAATTAAAGACATTTGTTAACAGTGATTTCGATGCAAATGTAAAGCGAGCGGGGAAAGCATCGGTGCAATAATCACTATTTCCAAGTCCAATTTTAGCCATAGACCCATTCCCGGAAAGCCCATAGACAAATTTGGAGCTAAAATAGATAAAAATGGAGTAGAAGCATGAAGAAAAACGTGTTAACCACATTTATATTGTGCCTGTTATTATTCCTGCCAGATAAAGTTACGGATAAAGGGTAAAGTTTTAATTGCTTTACCCTTTACTATGCTCTGCTATACTTTTCTATCTTTACAAATTGGCAATGTCTTCAGAAGTTAAGCCGGTAACATCGGCAATCATCGTATAATCCAATCCTATCTCTTTCATCTTTCGGGCATTAGAGAGACATTTTTTCTCAATTCCTTCCAATCTTCCTTCTGCAATTCCTTTCAATCTCCCCTCCAGTTTAGCTGATTCAATTACATCATTCTGAATCATTACCGAGTCTAGATGCCTGTCATAAGCCAAGCGTTCTTGAGGTGTCATGGAGTAGTATCTCAATTTCTCACGCGCTTCTTCCAAGCCGGGTGCCTTGGTGTCCGGACGTATTACCCCTCTCTTCAGATAATTCATCCATTCCTCCAGAGGTGTGACGGCCACCCGGTTGAACTCATTGACACGGATGAGAACGTATTCCGGAGAAATATCAGCAGGCATGCGTGTCACGATAGCATTCTTCTCCTTGACATTGATTTGCAACTGATCTCCGGTATGTACGCCTATAAAATTATTTTGTCCGTAATAGAGGTAGTCGCTGCCGCTGCCGATATCGAAATACAGGATGCTGATAGAATATGCCTTCTTCACATGATAATACGCCTCTCCAAGCGAGGCATACTCGGTGGTGACTTTCGCCACTCCATAAAGAATGCGCTCCAGATAATAAAGTTTGCGCATATTCTGTACCTCGATGATAATAATCTCATTCTTACTGTTGCAGGCCTTGATATCTGCCCGGTAGAACTTATCGTCGGCGGTCTGCAAATTGTTTTCACTTTCGAGTATCTCAAGGATGGTGATTTTTTCCTTCAGGAATACAGTCAGGAAACCTTCAAGCACGCCAAAGTTTGCTTTTTGGCGCAAAAGGCACTTAATGGCCCAGTCAAAACGTATATATCTGTCTTCCAATTGACTTCCCATGATTACTCCCTTTCTTTTTTAGAATAAAACAAAGATATTGCTTTTACTTTGAAAAGCAATGCGGTCAGGGGATATTTCCCTGGCTATTTGTTGGAGGAAGATTCATTTCTGATCAGAAATGAAACAAAAGACGTTATCCGGTGTGCCTGTAACGGAAATAATGCTTACCTTTGTTTGTGCTTCTGTACAGTCCCTGTAAGACTCCGTTTTTTGGCGAGTCTAGGAGCACCTTTTAAAATTATTCACTAAACAGCAATTGATTATGAAATACTTAAATCCCAGAGCCGACTTGACCTTCAAACGGGTCTTTGGCGAACATCCCGATTTGGTAATGAGCCTTCTGAACGCTCTACTTCCTTTGACCGCCAATCAGGAAATCACCGATATCGAATATCTTCCTTCGGAGATGGTTCCCGAGAACCCGTTGCGTAAGAACAGCATCGTCGACGTCCGTTGCAAGGACAAGCAAGGACGGCAATTCCTGGTGGAAATGCAGATGATCTGGTCTCCCGAGTTCAGACAGCGCGTATTGTTCAACGCTTCCAAGGCATACGTGCGCCAGATAAACATCGGCGAAGAGTATGAGTTGTTGCAACCTGTGTATTCACTGAATCTGGTCAATGAGGTCTTTGAACCGGAACTGGAAGGGTATTACCACCATTATCAGATGATTCATGTGGAGAATACGGATAAAGTGATTGAAGGTCTTCAACTGATTTTTGTGGAACTGCCCAAATTTACCCCGCATACGTTCTCTGAAAAGAAGATGCAGGTGCTCTGGCTGCGTTACCTGACTGAAATCAACGAACATACCCGCGAAGTGCCGGAAGAATTGATGGCGAATCCCGAAGTGAAAAAAGCGGTTGATGCCCTGGAAGTGTCTGCGTTTACGGATGCACAGTTGGCAGGATATGAAAAGTTCTGGGATATTATCAGTGTAGAGAAAACACTGTATAATAGTGCGATACGCAGAGGTATGGCGGAAGGAATGGAAAAAGGAAAAGCGGAAGGAAAAGCGGAAGGAAAAGCGGAAGAATGTCATCTCATAGCTTCCAATTTAAAACAGCAAGGAATCCCTTTTAAAACAATCTCCCAATGTACAGGATTATCAATAAAAGAAATTGAACTATTATAAGGGAGCATATTCAGTATATATCTTCCTATTATATATAGTAAAGGGTAAAGTCACATATTGCTTTACCCTTTACTTTGAAAAGCAATGCGAGACGAAAAATGAATAGTATCTTGTTATTTTTATAATTCTTCTATGTCTTTGATAGGCAGACCCGTCACCTGGTGGATGACCTCGGAGGAGATATTCAAAGATTTCATTGTTCGGGCGTTCTCTATTTTTTTCTTCCTGTCTGCCTTCCTGTCCTGACCGTGGTACAGGTAATCGTTGCCCTTGCCGATGTCGAAATAAAGAATGCTGATGGAGTACACCTTCTTCACTTTCGAGTAAAGCTCTCCCAGTTCGATATGCTCCGTGATGGCCTTGGCAACGCCGAAAAGGATGCGCTCCAAATAGTATATCTCGCGCGTGTTCTGCTCCAATTAAAATTGACTTTTTACAGCCCAAACAGATAAAAACAGGAACCATCATCATGAAATACCTGTTTTTTGTTTTGTGTGGCTCGAAACAAAAGACTACTTTTGTTCCAATCTTTGTATAGCACCATGAAGAAAAACATGTTAACCACATTCATATTGTGCCTGCTATTATTCCTACCGGGTAAAGTTACAGGTAATAAACAATATGCTTTCCAGCAGATTAGTACCCAGGACGGTCTGTCCTCTTCTGTTCGTTGCCTGGTAGTAAGCCACGACAAAGGATATGTATGGATCGGAACCAAGTCCGGTATAGGGCGTTTTGACGGTTACGAGCTAAGAAAATACTTATTGGGAAATATCACCCATATCATTGAAGACGAAGAACATACCATCTGGGCCATCACGCCGAAAGGACTCTTCCACTATAACTATCAGGAAGACACTTTCCTGCAGGCGCGCGATGAAGACCAGAACCCGGTAGTGGTGTCTTCCATTTGTCCCTGGACGGACGGAGTAATATTCGGAGGCAATGGAAGGCTATATAAATATGATTATGCCAATCACAAAATCAGATTCCTATGTCCGCTAACTCCCAACAGCCATTACAACATCACCAATCTGCAAAAATGGGACGACCGGACTCTGCTGTGCACCAGCCGTTGGAGCCATGCACTGCTCGTCGACATACCTACGGGACGGACTCACCCTGTTCCTTTTGAAAGTAATGAAATCATAACCAGCCTGATAGACAAAGACGGACATATATGGCTCGCCCCCTATCATCAGGGAGTGAAATGTTATGACCGCCAAGGTAAACTTTTGCATTCCTATCACACCGGGAACTCCCTCCTGCAAACCAATGTAGTGCTTTCCCTGGCTGAGAACAACGGACAGATATGGATTGGAACAGATGGTTCAGGCATTTATATCCTGAATCCGGAGAATGATGAGATATCCACCATAGCCCACGCACCCGGTAATCCTTATTCCCTGCCGGTCAACTCCATCCTCTGCTTATATTCCGACTCAAACAACAACATGTGGGCAGGCAGTGTACGCGGCGGACTGATAAATATCAGGGAAGTGGGAATGAAGATATATTCGGATGCGCTGCCCGGCACAGAATACGGACTGAGCGAAAAAGCAGTGTTAAGCATCTATCAAGGCGAAGAAAAGGATATATGGATAGGAACAGACGGCGGTGGAATCAACCGTTTCTACCCCGACGGCAATAGATTCTACCATACAAAGTCTACCTGGGGAGACAAAATCTCTTCCATTACGGAAGTGGACAAAAGGCACCTGCTGGTCTCTTTGTTCAGTAAAGGATTATTCTTCTTTGATAAACAAACCGAAGAGTACCGGCCATTGATTATCGTGAACGACAGCATCAACGCCCTCTTGTGCCAACGCGGAAAGGCCGTAAATATCTTCCGGAACTCTCAGGAAACAGTGCTGCTACTCTCTGAAATACCTTATAGCTATCACATAGAAAAGAAAGAATTCACCCCTATCTCCTTAGATAAACATACTCCGGCAATCATTGGTACTGTCTTACCAATATGCCAGAATGGTCCCATCTCCTATTTGCACGACATCAAATGCATCTATCAGATAGACTCCCGGACCAACCGATTAGAGACCCTGTATCATTGCACCGGAGACACGATATTCAATACTGTTTCAGTTGATGAAAACGGCATTTTCTGGATAGGAAGCAATTATGGACTCAGCCGGTATTCCGCAGAAAAGCACGAACATGTCAACATCCCCAATAAGCTGATTAATGAAATCAACTCACTGATTTGTGACAGACGGGGACGTGTATGGATAGGGACGGACGGAAAACTGTTTGCCCACCTCATCCGTGAAGGAGAGTTTATCCTATACGGAGAATCGGACGGCGTTATCCAAAACGAGTATCTGGAGAAACCACGGCTGCTATCCGCAGAAGGGGACATTTATATGGGAGGGGTCAACGGTTTGCTTTGCATTGACAAACAACTGCCGGACGAAGATACAGTTCCGCCCGTTCTTGAGTTGGCCGACGTGGCTGTGGGCGGAGAACGAATGAATGCCTTTATAAAAAACGGACGCAGCCTAACCGTACAGGAACACAGCAAACCTATCTCTATCAAAATCATTGCCCATGACAGAGATATTTTCCGCAAGCCCATGTACCGGTACACCTGTCTCTTATACACATCTGACGCTGCCGACGAAGCTAGAAGTGT